>Ga0153951_1000004_pt1 | contig 233545 bp, 232 predicted proteins | sample TSNJ035MetaG_FD_102278 | JGI IMG/M metagenome (GOLD analysis project Ga0153951, IMG submission 102278) | Attine ant fungus gardens microbial communities from New Jersey, USA - TSNJ035 MetaG | ecosystem: Host-associated > Fungi > Mycelium > Unclassified | place: USA: New Jersey, Wharton State...
ATCTGTTCAATATAATGACCTGCATCGACCATAGCCAAGCCATCCAAAAGCGCCTCATGACCCGTATGGTAGTAGATATCTCCCGTTACTAAAACATCGGCTCCTTTTGCCACCGCTCGTTTATAAAAGGAATTACCATCCCCACCAAGGACAGCTACCTTCTTAACCTTTCGCTGAAGATCCCCAATAACACGGACACCATCTAGTTCAAAAACCTGCTTAACCTGCTCAGCAAATGTCCTTAAGGACTGTTCGGTTGCTAAGTTACCGATCCTTCCTAAGCCATAGGCTTTCCCTTTATCTTGTAACGTATGAATATCATAGACAGCATCTTCATGAGGAACGAGGATCTCCACATCTTTAAGCTGTAAAGCATTCGCTAACCAATCATTCATTCCACCATCAGCATTATCAAGATTCGTATGAGCAACATAAACCGCAATATCATGTTTAAGGCACTTAGCAATGATTTTACTTTGCCCTTCATCTGTGCGCATCGTCTTTAAAGGATGAAAAATGACTGCATGATGTGCAAAGATAAGATCAATTTCATACTCAATAGCCTCGTCTACAACATCTTCGAGCACATCTAGCGTAATCATCACTTTTTTTATCGACTTATTCAATGTTCCAATCTGCAGACCAATTTTATCGCCATCCACGGCTAATGATTTTGGTACCCATTGTTCAAAAGCCTGAATAAGTGCTTGCCCATGAACAGGCTTCATCATGTAATCACCTCATCTATTAATGTCATTTCTCTTTCTATAGCCTTTCTTTTTTCCTTAATCATGTCCATATTCTGAGCTCTCTCCAAAGATATCAGAACATTTTCTCGCCTTTGACGCTCAGCCCGCCATTTTTTTTTGAAAATAGCTGACGACTGCCGGCGTAAACAGGGACCAAACCACAAATCCTCTAAGGATAAGTACATGGAAGAAGGCGCACCATACTTTGCGACAACGATCTCATAAATATGTCCATCTTCTTCCAAAATTTCTTCATTAATAATCCGCCACTGCTCTGCTTGCAACCATTCTCTTAAGCGCTTCTCCCCTACATTAGGCTGGAGAATCAATGTCGTTTGAGTGGTTAATTTTTGCTTACCTTCTTCCAGAATCGTGCGGATCAAATCCCCACCCATACCAGCGATAACAATGGCATCCACTTCACCGCTAGCGATAACATTCAATCCATTTCCACGGCGAACAGCTATGACGTTTTCCAACCCATGCTGCTTAACTGTCTCTTGTGCCAACCGAAAAGGACCTTCATTAATTTCTCCTGCTATCGCACTGACAATCCTGCCATTTATAGCCGCATAACATGGAAGATAGGCATGATCTGAACCAATATCAGCCAAAGTCGCTCCACTTGGAATATACATGGCAAGACTCTCTAAACGCTTGGATACAACAAATTCTTTCACATACATCACCACTCATTTAATCATTAACTACTATAGTATAGTGTTCAGATTTTTTATGAATTCAACTAAACGGCTGTCTACATCAAAAGCGACATGATCAAAAAACAAAGCGCCTCTCGTATAACCCGGAGCGCTCTACAACAATCGTTGCCTATTTCTTATTAGCTAACCATGTTGCCACTTTATCAGCAGCAGCACCAGAAATGACATTGGCCGGCATGCCACCTCCACCATTCTTAATCTGGTTTAAAATCGCAGCTTTATCCATACTACTACCAATTTTTTGAAGGTTAGGACCAATGCCGCCTTCAAGGTTATCTCCATGACAAGTTGAACATTTTTGACCAAAAATCTTATCCGCCGATAGGTTCACCAAATTTGCAGTGTCTTCTGTAGATGGTGCATTTTTCTTTTCCGCACGATCTTGTGCTATGTTTCCTCCCCAGACACCGATAACGATCATGAGAATAATGCCAAGTACTGCAATGGTGCCAAAAGGAACGAGAGGATTTCTTTTCATCAAATGTTCCTCCTTATTTATGTACACGGTCTCTAGGATGTATAAAGCATCATTATTTGATTATAATAGACTAAATCAATTCAATTTTACTTTATTTTTATCTAATTGAAAAGAGCAGTTTTACAATTATGGATAAAGTAAAATGATCTAAATGAATATAAAAAATACTTTACTAAGTGAAAAAAATATTTTCATTGTAAACGCTAGTTGTTTCCAGTTGAATCATCACGTTGTCATTCTCCCTTTATAAAACCAAATTGGCTCAGAAAACCTCTTCGCTGACCTTCCCTGTGCATTAATGTGCCTCCTGGTCCATTCAAAAAGATCAAAAAATAGAATTTCTATATTTTAGGTGTCATCGCATTTTCAAAATGAAGCACATATGATATAATCCATTTGTAAGTGTTTATCAATCGAATAATAAAAGCTGATGTTACCTTTAAAGAATCATTCCCCTGTTCTTAAGTCTATTTTCAAAAAATGTTTGTATTCTCCTTGTTGAGCAATCAAAAGAAGTCAGTAAAATGAAACTGACCATGATCAACATTTATTTCTATTTTATGTACCACGTTAATCCTACCTTATAACCGTTCAACCACAAGCACTTCACTATGTCCTTGTTTTAATAATTAGAGTCGCCCATGCTTTAAGCATTATAGCTAGTCATCATAAATGTCCAAATTCTCGATCTTTAGATTACCTTTTTAAAACAAAAAGTTTACTTCATCAAGGAAGTAAACTTTAAACAGACAAACGTTCAATGTTTATTCTAGAAAATCTTTAAGCTGCTTACTACGACTAGGATGTCTTAGCTTTCTAAGACCCTTTGCCTCAATCTGACGGATCCGTTCACGCGTTACACCGAACACCCCGCCCACCTCTTCAAGCGTCCTTGGACGACCATCATCAAGCCCAAAGCGCAATCTTAACACATTTTCCTCACGATCAGTTAAAGTGTCCAAAACACTCTCTAACTGCTCCTTCAACAATTCATATGCAGCTGCATCCGAAGGCGCTTGAGCATCTTGGTCTTCAATGAAATCACCGAGATGAGAATCATCTTCTTCGCCTATCGGTGTTTCTAAAGATACAGGCTCCTGAGCAATCTTGATAATTTCACGAACTTTATCCTCCGAGATGCCCATTTCTTTACCAATTTCTTCGGGTGTCGGTTCTCTACCAAGGTCTTGTAGCAGCTGCCTCTGAACACGAATGCACTTATTAATGGTTTCAACCATGTGGACAGGGATGCGAATCGTCCTCGCTTGATCTGCTATAGCACGAGTAATCGCTTGACGAATCCACCACGTAGCATAGGTGCTAAACTTATAACCCTTTCTATAGTCAAATTTTTCAACAGCCTTAATCAGACCCATATTGCCCTCTTGAATAAGGTCTAAGAAATTCAAGTTTCGTCCTACATATCTTTTAGCAATGCTCACCACGAGCCTGAGATTTGCTTCTGCTAATTGGCGTTTTGCCTCTTCATCATCTTTTTCAATACGCTTAGCTAACGCAACTTCTTCATCGGCGGATAAAAGAGGAACATTTCCTATTTCTTTTAAATACATTCTAACGGAATCATTGAGCCTTACACCAGGTGGAACACTCAGATCATTGAGATCAAACTCCTTCTCCTTGCTCTCAGTACTATGAGCATGATTAGGATCATCAATTGTCCCTTCAAGAACATCGATACCTTGATCCCCCAAGAATTCATAAAACTCATCCATTTGCTCTGGATCTTGATCAAATGGTGCCAATTTTTCGGCAATTTCCGAATAGGTCAGCACACCTCTTTTTTTGCCTAGCTCCACCAACTTCTCTTTTACCTGATCAAAACTTAATTCCTGTTCAGTCTGTTGTTTACCTGACTTTTCAGCCATTTGATCTCCTCCTTCCAAAACTCTTTGTTTCATCGATGCCTCTCCAACTGCCTCTTCATAGATATGATTTCAGCAAGAATTTGTGATGCTTTCTCAAAATCCTGATTCCTTTCAGCCATCTTTTTTTCTTCCTCTTTTGTGTTTATTTCTGCCCATTTCGCATGCTGTAGGATCTCCCTTATATAGTCATCAATTTCTGCAGAAGTCACATCCATATTAACAGACATCATAGCCATTTCAGTGGCTGATGCTTTGACCTTTTGATCCTCAATGACCTGAACAAACGAAGCAATATCTAACTCGTGTCCCTCAGAATAAAAACCATATAAATAAGCAGCCAGTGCTTGGTGGGTAGTATCATTAAACGCCGCACCGATCTGATTTTGAACCTGCTTTGCTATCTCAGCATCATACATCATATGTGCCAATAAACGGCGTTCTGCCATCTCATGAGCTGGATAAAGCGTTCGCTTATTTTGCATTGACTGACTTTTTAGTTTCTGATGCTTACTCGGTTGTTTTTGCTGACGATAATATTGATACTGCTGTTGTTTCAAAGCATCAAGAGAGATGGAAAATTCATCAGACAATTGGCGTAAATAGTGATCGCGTTCAACAGCTTTGTTTAGCTGTGCAACCTCCTGTAATACTTTTTCAATATAATGAAGCTTTTCCCCTTCGTCATTTAAATTTTTCCCAATTCTAAGATACTGCAATTTAAATGCCATCATCGTCAAGCTGACCTCTAACACATCCTGTTTAAAGCGTTCACCACCGTAGCGATCAATGTAATCATCCGGGTCCATACCCTGAGGCATTCTAGCTATCTTAATTGTTTTTCCAGACTGTTTGAGCATCTCCGCGGCACGAAATGCCGCCTCGGTCCCAGCATGATCTGAATCATAGCAAATAATAATTGTCTCGGTATTACGGGTCAGTAACACTGCCTGATCTTCCGTTAATGATGTTCCCATCGATGCAACCACATTGATAATCCCCGCTTGATGCGCCTTAATAACATCCACATATCCCTCAAACAAGATCACTTCACTAGTCCTTTTAATGGCAGCTCGTGCTAAGGGATAACCGTACAGAATTTTTCCTTTATGAAAGAGAGGCGATTCAGGACTATTTAAATACTTAGGCTTTTGATCATCCAGCACCCTTCCTGCAAAAGCAACAGGGCGATTGCGGTGATCATGGATAGGAAAAATGACACGATGACGGAAGCGATCAAATATCTTACCGTTCAATTCTCTCTTCGACAAAAGGCCAATGTTTACAAATTCATCGAGATGGAAACCACGACGTTCCAAAAATTTAGTGGCTGTTTCCCAAGCGTCCAAAGCATAGCCGATTTGAAAAGATTGAATAGTCTCGGGCTCAAAACCACGGGCTTGTAAATAATGTTGCCCTGAACCTCCGTAGCGTTGATCCAGCAAAAGATACTGATAAAATTTGGATAAAAGCTCCATTCCATGATATAATGAAGTCACATTATCATTCTTTTTGATTAATGAATTGTGACCGTCTGAAACATCAACTCCAGCTTTTTCACCTAAAAAGGCTACGGATTCAGGAAAGTCCATGCCCTCAATTTCCTGAATGAACGAAAAAAGATCGCCACCTGCCTTACATCCAAAACAAAAGAAAATTTTTTTGTCAGGTGACACAGAAAATGAAGGCGTTTGTTCATTATGAAAAGGACAAAGCCCAACGTAATTGCGTCCCTGCCTTTTTAATGGAACATATTCACCTACAACCTCAACAATGTCCAGAGACTCTCGTATTTGTTCAATAGTTTCCTCACCAATTCGCACGATAAGTCCTCCTTTCACACATTGGGATTTTCCTGTTTGCGTCGAATTAATGCCGTCAACCCTCGTGTAAATCGATGACGATCTTCATTTGTAAAAGGTTTAGGTCCTTTGGTATGCTTATTAGCCATCCTCTCCATTTTAGCAAGGTGACGAAGATGAAGGATTTCAGGGATTTGCTCATCTTCAATAACATCCCCATGAGGAGTAATAACATCAACCCTTCGGTTGGTCAGTAGACCTGCTAACCCCATGTCCCATGTCACAACAATATTCCCAGACTTAACATGATTGACAATATAGAGATCAGTGGCTTCACGATCCGGATCCACAATAATCCAATCGCCTTTATTATTGTCAGAAAGATGATTATAAGAAGCAACATAAATGACATTAATATTATATGCATGAGCCACCTTAGAAATTTCATCTTTCACAGGGCAAGCATCGGCATCCACATAAAGAAAGTTGCTGTCATCCCGTTCTGCTACTTGTCTGCTTTCTATCATAATTATTAGTTCGATATCTCCTTAAAAAACTCCTGCAATCAAAAGTATGTTTTAATTTTTCGAAAGTTATCGAATACGTGTTCGAAAACTATATATCCGTTATTTTTATCAGAAATATGTATTATAATACATTAAAAAAGTAATCTTCAACATTTTTTTGCTCAATACAACTGTTTTTTATCGTTTTTTCATTCTATAAAAAATTTCAATGATATGATTAGCAGTTTCTTCAACTGCTCGATTCGACACATCGATCACTGGACAGCCAATTTTCGCAATCACCCTTTCAAAATATTGAAGCTCTTCTTCAATCCTGGCGAGCTGTGCATAATTAGCATCGGAATTTAACCCCAGTGCTTTTAAACGTTCACGACGAATGTAATTGAGTTGTTTTGAATTGATGCGCAGTCCAAAACAATTATTTGGATTGACTTTAAATAATTCTGACGGAGGATCTATCTCAGGAATAATTGGAACATTTGCCACCCTTAATCGCTTCAAGGCAAGATTTTGCGACAAAGGTGTTTTTGAAGTTCGCGATACACCCACCAAAACGATATCGGCCCGCAATATCCCACGCGGATCCCGACCATCATCATATTTTACCGCAAACTCAATCGCTTCAACTTTTCGAAAATAATCCTCGTCTAACTTGTGCACCAAACCAGGCTTATAGGTCGGAGCCATCTGAAAAGTCTGCTGCATTTTATCAATGGTGGGACCCATAATATCAATGTATTCCACATGAGCTTTTTCTGCTTGCTCAATCAAGTAATGCTTGGTTTCTGGAACCACTAAAGTAAAGACAAGCAAGGCATGTTTTTCTTTTGCTGATGCAACCACTTCATCAATCGTCGTTTTATCCTTTACATAGGGCACACGTTCTACATCAATGGTTGTAGCTTGAAATTGGCTAGCAGCTGCCTTTACGACAAGCTCTGCCGTTTCTCCAATCGAGTCTGAAATAACATAGACTAACTGTTGTCCTATATTTTGAGTCATTCGCTCACTCCCTTATTCGTATCCCCTTTAGACAACTCACTATCAACATTAGCAACCCTTGATCTTAATTATAAGATTTTTTTCTTAAGATTGCATGAAAAAACTTGCCCTAAAAGAGCAAGCGCTTAGGATCTTTTAAATGGATCAATACCTTGTAATTGATCAATAAATTTTTTCGTTTTAAGACTCAGGCCCGAATATGCTTCATAATAGGCATCAATAACCATTTTCAATTCCTTTTTTGTCTCCTCCTTCAGAGCAATCTTCCCAATGCGATCTAATTGAATGTACTTAAACATTCGCAAAAGTTTAGCCGATGTGGAGGAAATCATGAGGGCGTTCGGATCCAAATGGTAACAGCAGCGACCAAGAATGCCACCTTGGCTGACAGAAAAAGCAACGCCTTCCTCACTCTGACCACATTTTGTACATCTGTCAACCTCGGCGTCAATTCCCAATACAGAAAGCATTTTGATCTCATAAATAAAGGTGAGCACTTGGGGATCTAATCCCTTGTCCATGTAATGAAGCAAACGATAAACCCACTCATAGATAGTAGCATCATGCACATCTTTATCTGTTAATTTATGAATGAAGTCAACAATATAACTAGCATAAGCCATCTTCTCAATATCTGCTTTTATGTATCTCAAAGGATTGATAGGATCTGCTTGCTGTAGTGTTCCCAGTCCCCTTCCCTTTGTAAATAAATAAAGGCCATAGGTTAAAAATTGAGAGCCTGCGGATAGCCTGCTTCGTGGTTTTTTTGCCCCTCTTGCCATCACGCCAACTTTGCCAAGCTCTTTGGTATAGAGTGTCACTATCTTATTTGTTTCACCATAATCCATCGTATGGATCACAATACCTTCAAGTTTGTATACCATCATTGATCACTCACATTCAATGCATCGGTTGCTGTTCATCCTCTTTTCCATCTTCTTCAGAATCAAGCCATTCATCCTGTTTCTCTATCTCCTTATAAAGCAGATAGGTGTCCAAGCTCCCAGTCATACAAAAGACCTTCCATGTAAAATCTACCATGGGTTAACCACCTTTCTTACTTTATGACGCTATAGATATAGGATTCTCTTTTTTGCTTAAAACATGAGAAGGAAAATAAGGAAATTATGACAATCTAACGCATCAATAATCCTCTTTATTAAAACCATAATCACGTAAATAAAACGCTTTATCTCGCCAGCCTTTCTGTACCTTTACCCATAAGTCTAAATAAATCTTTGAGCCAAGCAAAGCCTCGATATCTTTCCGTGCTCTAGATCCAATTTCTTTAAGCATGCGCCCCTGCTTACCAATAATAATTCCTTTTTGTGAATTGCGTTCCACGATGATCGCTGCATGAATATCAACCCGATTATTTTGTTTTACTCGCTCGATAGCATCAATGGTGACAGCGATGGAATGAGGAACCTCTTCCTCCGTCAAATGAAGAATTTTTTCCCGAATGAGTTCAGAAATAATGAAGCGCTCAGGATGATCGGTTACCTGGTCATCTGGATAATATTTGGGACCTTCTTCCAGATAATGACTAATTTCCTGCAGCATTGTATTCACATTATTGCCTTTACGTGCAGAAATAGGTATCGTTTCAGCAAAGGAAAAGACCTGGCGATAGGTTTCAATGATAGGTAAGAGCTGGTCAGGATACACCTGATCAATCTTGTTTAAAATCAGAAAAACTGGAGAATGACAAGACTTTAACCGCTCAATAATAAATTGTTCACCACGCCCATATCCAGCAACAACATCCACCATAAATAGAACAATATCTACTTCATTTAACGTTTGTATAGCAAGTTGAGTCATGAATTCACCAAGCCTATGCTTCGGCTTGTGTATACCTGGTGTATCAATAAAAATAATTTGCTCATCTTCGGTTGTGTACACGCCTTGAATCTTATTGCGGGTTGTTTGTGGTTTATCGCTCATAATGGCGATCTTTTGCCCCAGCAAGTGATTAAACAGTGTTGATTTCCCAACGTTCGGACGACCTATCAAAGCAACAAATCCCGATTTAAAGCTTTTTTTTGCAATCATTTCTCTCCATATCTCCTGACTTAAAGGCTCCTGGCAATAATTCATCAACTGTTGTCTCGAGCACATCACCCTTTAAATTTGTTAAATAAACAGCCATTCCTGGGGGACAAAGCTCCGCCATCACTTGTCGGCATGCTCCACAGGGTGATACGGGACCCTCAGAATCAGCGGCTACAGCTAAAGCAATGTACTCACGATCTCCTTCAGAATAAGCTTTAAATAGCGCCGTTCTTTCTGCACAATGGCAAAGTGAATAAGCGGCATTTTCAATATTTATTCCTTTGTACACTTTTCCACTTTTAGAAAGAAGAGCTGCTCCCACCGCAAAATGAGAATAAGGGACATAAGCAGCCGTCCTTGCCTCAACTGCTGTACGCATTAACTGTTCTTTATCCATAGCTAACCACGTCCTCTCATATATATTTCGATAAGATCAAAATCCCACCGATAATCGCAACCATCGCCATGACAACTACCGCACCGGCAGCAATATCCTTTACTTTCTTAGCCAGAGGATCCTCACTGAAAGTGCATAAATCTACGACACCTTCGATGGCTGTATTGATGAGCTCAGTAGCAATGACAAGCGCAATCAGCACTAATAAAAGCGCCCAATCCGTTTTTGATATATGAAGAATAAAAGAGACAATGATAACAAAGAGACCGACCACCGCTTGATATCGTATATTTCTTTCATTTTTAAAGGCCGTTCCAATTCCAGAAAACGCATGGCCAATCTTTTTGATCAATGATTGATTTCTATAGTGCTGTCGCATAGCCTAATTCCTGTTCAAACCATAAGAAGACAGCAACTCTTCTTGTAACATAAACATTTCCTTTTCATCTTTCGGTGTCAGGTGATCATACCCAAGCAGGTGCAACAATCCATGGACTGTCAAAAACCCTAGCTCCCTCTCAAAAGAATGTCCATGCTCCTCAGCCTGCTCCTTTGCTTTTGGAATAGAAATGATGATGTCCCCTAAAATTCGAGGCATATCGCCATCTACAATTTTCACTTCACCCTCACCCATTTCTTCTAAAGCAAAAGAAATCACATCTGTAGGTTGATTTTTATCCCTATACTGCTGATTAATCTCTTGGATACGACTGTTATTCACAAAGATAATAGATAATTCGGCCTCGCCAATGTTCAATCTTTCCGCAGCGTGATTTAACACACCATCAAGCAAGTCAAAACGTTCTTGAGATAGGGCTTGTATCTCATCTGTATAATCAATGGTCAATCCCATCTCTTTTCACCTCACTTTTCACTACAATGTACTCTTTGTATCATTGATCTCATCAGGATACTCTATTCGAGAATGAAAAATACCGGATAGTGTTTCAATAATAGAGTGTCTTACCGCATGAAGCTCCTTCATAGTCAAATGGCACTCATCAAGTTGACCATCTTCAAGGCGATCATTAAAAATACTTTTAACAAGCTCTACAATTTTCTCAGATGTCGGCTTTGACATTGAGCGGACAGCCGCTTCCACGCTATCAGCAAGCTCCACCACTGCCGCTTCCTTGGTCTGAGCTTTAGGCCCAGGATAGCGGAATTCCGATTCCGACACCTCCTCACCCTCTTCACGTGCTTTATGATAGAAATATTTTAGCAGTGTCGTCCCATGATGTTGTTCAGCAATATCAATGATTTCGCGGGGGAGCTTATGCTCTTTGAGAGTTTCAGCCCCATCATAAGGATGAGCAAGGATCACCCGCTTGCTCATCTGTGGAGATATACGACTATGCGGATTGACACCATTAAATTGGTTCTCTATAAAGAAGCGTGGTCGCTTGGTTTTTCCAATATCATGATAATAAGCGGCAACACGCGCAAGCAAACCATTAGCTCCAATAACTTCGCACGCCTTTTCTGCCAAGTTAGCCACCATCACACTGTGGTGATAAGTACCCGGTGCCTCAAGAAGGATTTTCCGTAATAATTTATGATTGGGATTTGACAATTCAATCAGCTTCATCGTTGATAAAATACCAAAAACCGCTTCAAAAAATGGTAGCAAACCTGTGGTCAAAACAGTTGCCAATAAGCCTGAAATCACTGAAAAACCCACCTGCTCCCCCAAATTAATGAAGTTAAAGCTACCGTTTTTAATAAGTAGGAGCCCAATCACGACCAGTACATTGACTCCTATAATAATTAACCCTGTTTGAATCAGACGCGGTCGCGAATAATTCCCTCTTAATACGAGTGCTCCTGCCAACGCCGAAAACAGCACATATAAGGCAATATGATAATCAAACATTATCGACGACAAGCTGTCTGATTGATAAATAAAACCACTACAAACAGCAAAGATGATACTGGAGACCATCGCAAGCCGCTTGTTTAATAATATAGTGATTAAAAGCGAACCGGCAGCCGCTGGCAACACTAACCCAATATTGTTGATATGCGTCAATTGAATAACATCGCCAAGATTGATGATGATCATGGTCATCAAAAAGATGCATAAATAGATAAGGTACGCATTGGGTGGAGATCTCTCTTTACGCTTTAACTCGTGAAACTCCATCGCTATTAAAGCCGTCAAAAAAAAGACAAGAATCGCTAATCCAACAAAGGGAATGACATTAAATTGATCATCCATCAAGCCAACAACCTTTAACTTGTGAAGAACCTCGTTTGTGACCAGATCCCCTTTTTTAACAATGATTTCTCCTTGTCTAATAACAACAGGCTCAACTGTGTTAAGTGCATCTTCCTTATTCAGCTTCGTCGTTTTTGCATCAAACTCATAATTTGGAACAATATATTGATTAAATAGTTCCCTCAAAACATCATGCATCTTTTGAGATACAACCGTGGTCGGTATCGAATCAATGGCCTTTTGCTGCGTCTTTTCTAGCTTGCTCCACTTGATCTTATTGCTCATGGTTTCATACAGAGTTGAACTCGTGATGTCTCTCGTTCTTGAAAAATCGTGTTTTGAAAAGGTCAAGAGATTAGAAATCGTCTCTTTCGATAGATGATTATCACTGGCTTGATTAAGTTTCTTTTCAGCCGATTGGATTTGATCGTCTAAAGAAAGCGCACCACCCTTCTTAGAATCATTTGAATCACCAGTACTTGTAGCATTATCTGTGCGTATTTTTTGCAGCACATTAAAAATATCATTGGTTTTTTCTACTTGGATCAGTGCTACATCTTTATTATATGTATAAGAGGTCGGTGCCTCAGAAATCGCCTGTTCACGCAGATCTTTTGTAGCCTGTCTATCAGTCACTTCAATAGGAGACTGAATGTCTTCTTTTGCAATTTGATGAAGCTTGATATCAAGGGTATTTGGAAGGACAACTTTTATCATACCAACATACATAATAACGCCCAATAACATAAGAATAAACAACGAAAATAATGCATGTTGTTTTAGTTTGTCCCAATATGTCGACCAATTTATTAGACGCATGATTATTGATCCCCTTTTACCCTTTAACACCCGATTGAATTAGTGCTTTTCACCATAGGCCTGAATAATTTTTTGCACAAGTGGATGGCGTACAACATCCGTCTTTTCTAAAAAGATAAGACCAATACCTTTGATTCCCTGCAATGTTTCACAAGCAATTTTTAAGCCTGATACTTTACCTTTAGGCAAATCCACCTGAGTGACATCACCCGTCACAATCATTTTAGATCCAAACCCTAAACGTGTTAGAAACATTTTCATTTGTTCTTGAGTGGTATTTTGCGCTTCATCCAATATCACATAAGCATCATCAAGCGTTCTGCCACGCATATAAGCCAAGGGCGCAATTTCTATGGTGCCGCGATCAATCAATCTCAATGTATGTTCAGCCCCTAACACATCGTGTAGAGCATCATATAGCGGACGCAAATAAGGATCGACCTTTTCCTTCAAATCACCCGGCAAAAAACCGAGACTTTCTCCTGCTTCTACCGCTGGACGCGTCAACACAATACGCTTGATCTGTCCAGCCTTTAATGCAGATACCGCCATAACAACAGCCAAATAAGTCTTACCTGTTCCAGCAGGACCAACACCAAAAACCATATCATTCGTTTTCATCGCTTGAACATAATGTCGCTGCCCTAATGTCTTAACCCGTATAGGCTTTCCCTTAGCATTGACAGCAATCTCTTCATCATATAAAACACTAAATGTATCAAGTTTGTCTGCCTCAGCAAGCTGAATGGCATAGACAACATCCCTCTCCCCAAAGGCAACTCCTTTTCGAACGAGACCCAACAAAGCATGAAGCACATTTTCAACAATCTGTATCGCTTGGTGAGAACCTGAAGCTGATATTTCTTCACCACGAGCGACAATTGAAAGATCGAGCTTTTCCTCGATGATTTTCAAGTGAGCATCTCCAGGACCAAATAAGTTAATAGCTTCGTTGGTATTTTCTAATTTAAAATTGATTGTCTCTAAAAGATGTTCTGACAAATTGACTCAATCTCCTTGATTCCAATTGTTCTGACTCTTATTAGTGTACCATACTCCCAAAGCTTAATTCTAATTTTTATCTATAAAAAAGAAAACTCACCGATTAGGTAAGCCTGGGCATCTAGATATAGTGATTGTTTTGTTTTTTACCTTCTTCGCTCTTCATTCTGCTGTTGTTTAGTTTGTTTTTTAAGTTTTCCTTTTCTTTCTTGAATTGAAAAAGCTCTAGGTTTAGCAATATCTTCTTCCACAATGAAAAATATCTTCAGCACTAATTGTCCATCCACAATCTGTTGAGATTTTACGTTTTCCTGTATCACCTTTGATTGTTCTCGAAGCCGTCGTAATAGATTACTTCTCGCATCCGCTTTGCCGATTGCTAACGCCTGTTCTTCACTCAATTTTCTGTCGGTGCGATCATACTGACGATAATCCACCCGTTCATACGCAACAGGCAAGTTCCAAAATAAAAAATGAAAGGTTTTTGTCGTCTGTTCATGTTTTTCATATTTAAAAGGGTTCTTTTTAAACCCCCAAATCGGAATGTCCCATCCAAAAAGACTGAGCCTATGCTTCATATAGGTTGCCCCTGTATACGTTTCATAATTCGTTTGCAACGGCACCCTGGTCGTTGAATGGTACCATGTCTCTCCAATGACGTTCCCTTTTGCCGAGACAAAGCTAGGATCCTCCGCTTTGCCAATCGTTCCAGAGACCAATAAATCGCCTTTTTGTACTACTTGATCGGGAATGACAATAGATTGTCCTTTTTCTACATATACGTTATGAATCGTCGCTTCCTTAGCAGCAACGAGATCCCTAGGCCCTGTTATTTTTTCTTTTTTTGGAAGCTCTTTTTGCACAACATCAATCCGATAAGTTGTCCCTTTTTTCGACACACCGACCCAAGTCACCTTCGGCAATGCGCTACTTAAATCAGTTTCAATGGTATTTAAGGATGGAAGTAAGAACTCAAGAGCACCGACATAGATATGCTTTTTCTTTAAAATTTTTTGAATCTGCTGCTCAACCTTAGCATCAGCCCCATTAATTTCAATATTCCAAACCATGTTTGACAGCATGAATATGATCAATAAACACAAGACAATGCCTATGACAATACCAGATCGCGCCATTAGTTTTTTGATGAGAAAAGGAAACCCATTGCGCTCATTAAAATGAATCTTGCACGATGTTTTTTTCAAAATGGGCTTAATCCGCTTGATATCCTGCAACATCATTGAACAAGACAAGCGCCGTTCATCCAAACGCTTGATATCCCAAATCACTACTCCCTCTCGTGCTGTTTGATTAATAAAAGCTTCTATTAACTGCCCTGTTACAATGATCGAGACATGGCCCAAAAATGCTTCATTCCAATTTTTTCTCACTGCACTTCACCCCGACTCAATAAACTCCACCTTTTTTATCATGCCCTCCAGTAAGATTTCTTCAGATAAAATGGTTTTTAAGACAAATTCTTGTCCATGTATGAGCAATTGTCCTGTTTCCAACGAAAGTCTGAGTTCTGTATTTGAGAAGGCGAGAACGCCTCTATGATTTTCAATATAAATGTGTAGTTGACCAATCATGGTTATCCTAGGTAAATCTAAAACAACATCAGAAGGTAAATCTGTATGATTAGCAAACCATGATTTTAATTGGTTTCCCCATCTTTTCGCCAAATTCACCACCTCTCTACCCACTTTATGAATCAATACATGAAAGTATCACTGGGTCATACCAGAAAGATCACCGACGACGCACAGGACGTGCTAGCTTCGGCGTTGGCACACGGATGTGCCGGGTTTAGCCGAAGTTCCTTTTTTACATTCTATGATTTAAAATAGGAAATATTAATCACCCGCAGTCACATCACCCATGTGCAAGCCACAAGCATCAAAAAAACCAAAAAATAGCCCATGCAATCGCATGGACGACACACAGGACGTGCTAGCTTCGGCGTTGGCGCACGGATGTGCCAGGTTTAGCCGAAGTTCCTCTCTTAATGTTCCCCTCTCGTGTCACACTAAGGATTTTCAGCTGTTGCTTTTCCTGTAGGGGGCTTCGTAGGTTGCTTCCGTTCATTTTTATGTTTGCATCATCGAAAATTGACTGATCCTTTTTGTTCATTTTCGTAAAGGCATTATTAGTACTGAAATGGATGAGAGTGAAAGATGCGAGACTCCTTCGGGAATAACGCGTGTCCGAAGACCCCGCAAGAAAGCGTTTGATGCTTTCTGAGGAGGCTGAGGCCGTGCCCGAGGAAAACGAAGCATTCTGGAGCGTCAATCCACATGCTAAATTAGAAAAAAAGGACACTGCCGCCACATCTCATGGATAATTAAAATCAGTCACTAAAAAAGAGCCTGATTATCGTTTTTTTGATAACCAGACTCTTTTTTTACTATTTCAGGCTAGTTTTGCAACACCTTACTACAATAATTTTTAATCTTTACATATCACATCATTACGATAAGCGTATGTGTACGAGTTTGTTGACCTTACCTCCATCTGCTCTTCCTCGAACCTTGGGCATGATCACTTCCATGACCTTCCCCATATCAGCCTTAGATGAAGCGCCCACCTCTTGAATGGCTTGATCAACCATTTGACTCAGTTCATCGTCAGATAATTGCCTGGGCATATAACCTTCAACAACTTTGATTTCATTCATCACATTACCGACCAAATCTTCCCGTCCAGCTTGCTCAAACTCTTGGAGGGAGTCCTTCCTTTGTTTGAGTTCTCGGGATAATACAACGAGTATTTCCTCATCAGAAAGATCTTTCCCCAGATGAATCGCTTCATTTTGAAGAGAGGATTTCATCATACGAATGGTAGATAACCGCTCTTTATCCTTCTGCTTCATTGCTTGCTTCATATCAGTAGTCAACTGATCTAAAAGAGACATCAGTACACCCCTTTAATTATTTGCGGCGTTTCCGCGCAGCCTCGGACTTATGTTTACGCTTAACACTTGGCTTTTCATAATGCCGGCGCTTTTTAACCTCAGCCATGGTGCCTGATTTAGCCACTGAACGCTTAAAACGACTCAGTGCCTCCTCAATGGTTTCATTTTTACGTACCTTTGTTTCAACCACCTGTATTCCCCTCCCTCCAAAAAGCAAACGCTTCTAAAAGGATGCGGCTTTCCCGCTAACGGCACTATTCCCGTTATTCCTTTAGTGACTGTCATTTAATCGCATGGTGTATAGTTTTATTAAATACGATGTCGAATGCCATTATATCTGAATCCCGACCATTGGTCAACCGAATCACATAAAATGGTATGTTTTAATTTGCGTCATTTTTCTAGACCATTTCTGAGGTACCTGCAAATCCTTTTTATGTAAAGAGACTAAATAATCTGTTGCTGATGAACGTCAGTCATCACTCTTACAAATTGCCCTTTGCTATAAGGATAGCCGGCTTGGGTTATTTTCACTCGCACAAGCTGCCCCTCCATCTCTGGACATGCCGGAAATCGGACTTTCAAATAATTATCTGTATAGCCGATCCATTCACCGGTCGCCTTATCTTTCTTAAAAGGTTCTTCTGGAATGACCTCAAGAACTTCATCTTCATAGTTAGATGCATACTCTTTAGCTAATTGATTAGATAAAGAAATCAACCTATGAACCCTTTCATGCTTCACATCCTCAGGAATTTGGTCATCCATGCGCGCTGCAGGTGTACCTGTCCGCTGTGAATAAGGGAAAACATGAAGCTCAGAAAATTTCAAGTCACGAATAAAATCATAGGTTTCTTGGAATTCTTCCTCTGTCTCTCCCGGGAACCCAACAATGACATCGGAGGTTAAAGCAAAATCAGGAAGTGCTTTTTTCAATTGCTTAATTTTTTCAGCATAAAAGACCGTATCATATTTTCGACGCATTCTCTTCAGCACTGTATCAGAGCCTGATTGCAAAGGAATGTGGAGATGACGAGCAATCACTGTTGATTGATCAATGACCTCAACCACCTCATCGGTTACCTGACTCGCTTCAATAGAGGAAATACGCAGGCGTGTTAAACCCTTAACCTTTGCTTCAAGATCTCTTAAAAGCTGGGCAAAATTATAATCCTTCATATCCTCGCCATATCCTGCTGTGTGAATACCTGTGAGTACAATTTCCTTATACCCCGCATCAACAAGCTTTTGCGCCTGCTCCAACACAGCATCTGGCTGACGAGAACGGAGAAGTCCTCGAGCCCATGGAATGATACAAAAAGTACAAAAGTTATTACAGCCTTCTTGAATCTTAAGCGATGCACGCGTGCGATCCGTAAATGCCGGAACCTCTAATTCCTCATAAATCTTCGCCTTCATAATGTTTGAAACACCATTAATCGGCTCACGCTCTCTTTGATATTCTTCGATATAGGCAAGCATCTTTTCACGATCCTGTGTGCCAACAACAATGTCCACACCTGGGATTGCCATGACTTCTGCAGGCGATGTTTGCGCATAACACCCTGTTACACAGATAACTGCATTGGGGTTTTGTCTAATAGCTCTACGAATGACCTGGCGACTTTTTTTATCACCTGTATTCGTTACAGTACATGTATTAATAACATAGACATCGGCCATTGCTTCGAAATTTTTTCTCTCATAGCCATTGGTTTGAAACAATTGCCAAATAGCTTCTGTCTCGTAATGATTCACCTTGCAACCAAGTGTGTGAAAAGCAACAGATGACATGTCAATTCACCTCTTTAAAAGTTCATAATAAAATGATAAAGTGGACAATAAATAAAGCGAGGCTGTTTCCGCACGTAATATGCGTTTGCCTAAACCACAAGAAACAAAACCATGCTGCGAGAAGGCGGCTATTTCTGCTTCCGATAATCCTCCCTCTGGACCAATCACAGCCATCAAAGTCGCTCCTTGCGGCATTGAGCTAAGGAGTTGTGGCAGACTGCTTTGGTTGCCTTGCTTAGCTTCTTCTTCATAAGCAACAAGACAGTAATCAAAAAATTGACTTTGTTCAAGGATATTTCGAAGGGTTGCTGGTGCCTGAACAGCTGGGATAGCCATTCGGTGAGATTGCTCCGCTGCTTCCTTAGCAATCTTGTCCAACCTCTGACGCTTGCGCTCAATTTTAGCTGAGCCTTCCCACTTTACCACAGAGCGCTCCGCCGTATAAGGAATAAAGCCTCCAGCCCCAAGCTCTGTCCCTTTTTGAACAATCCACTCCAGTTTATCCCCTTTAACGAGTCCCTGAACAATGGTCACATGAACAGGTAGTTCTGTATCCAGCGCCAGGCATTCAACAATTTGCGCTGTGACGGTTTTTTGCTGCTCATCTATGTCTATAATCTGACAGCGGTAGCCGCGTTGTCTCGGATCGCATACGATGACGCCATCAGAAGGCGTCATGCGCATCACCTTATAGATATGATAAGCATCATCCCCGACGATCTTCACAAGGTTTTCATTTATATTTTCATGAGAAACAAAATAGCGTTGCATAAGATTTCCCTACCGTTTACGAGCGACAACCGCCACCCATTCCTCATCTTGAACCGTTTTCTCTACGGAAAACCCATCCTCTAATAACATCTTTTCTACCTCAGGATATTTTCGTTTAATAATACCCGAGCTTATGAAATAGCCTTTTGGTTTAAGCAGAGCAAAGGCATCATGCGTAAACTTTAAAATGATCTCTGCTAAAATGTTAGCAACGATCACATCGTAGCTTCCTTCTAAGCCTTTGACAAGATCGTTTTGTTGGAGAGAAACCTGTTGTTCCACGGCGTTTTGTCTAATGTTTTCTTTAGCAACACGGATCGCTACCTCGTCCAAATCAACAGCTTTGACTGTACTAGCTCCTAATTTCACTGCCGCGATGCTTAAAACGCCAGAGCCAGTACCTACATCTAGCACCTTATCACCCTGCTCTAAATAGTTTTCTAGCATGTGTAGACAAAGTACCGTTGTCGGGTGAGTCCCCGTGCCAAATGCCATGCCTGGATCCAATTCAATGATCAATTCATCTGGAGCCACAGGCTGATAATCCTCCCAAGTCGGACTGATCGTTAACCGCTGTGTAATGCGCGTCGGTTTATAATACCTTTTCCATTCATCAGCCCATTCTTCTTCGCTAACCTCACTCAGAGTGACACTATGAGCTCCCGTATCAATCCCATGAAGCTTCAATTCATTGATAGCACCTTTAATCTGATCTACTTTAGGTATAAGAGCATCATTTACTGGTAAATAAGCTTTAATATTCACACCGTTATCAGGATAATCCTCAGGATCGAGCTCATAGATTTCCCCGTATTCATTCTTCCAATCCTTGATCAAATCCTCTTGATCTTCTATGACAACACCACCAGCACCCGATTCGTGCAATAGATTAGAAATTGCCTCAACGGCGTCCTGTGTTGAATGAATGGCAATCTCAGACCATTTCATTGGCTCTTCCACTCCAATTCTAGTCAGTCTTAAAGGCACGCTTCACTTTTGAAAAAAAATTATCATGATGCATGTCTGTCAACGGTGTCCCACTAATATCTGCCAGCTCACGGAATACTTCCTTTTCCCTATCCGATAATTGTTTGGGAGTGACCGCATTCACGGTGACATGCTGATCTCCTTGCCCATATCCACGCACATTTTTTATTCCCTTTCCCTTCAGACGGAAATGAGTACCCGTTTGCGTACCAGCAGGAATCCTTAATTTGACTTTTCCATAAAGCGTTGGCACCTCAATCTCATCACCCAAGGCTACTTGAGCAAAGCTTAGTGGAACACTACAAAAGACATCGTCACCATCGCGTTCTAAAAACTTGTGCGGTTGGATGTGAAAGACGACAAATAAATCCCCTGCGGGTCCACCATTGCTCCCCGCTTCTCCTTGATTGGATAGGCGAATCTGTTGACCTTCGTCCACACCTGCTGGAACCTTAATATGAATGGTTTTATTCTTTTTAACCTTGCCATCACCGCCACAAGTACTGCATTTTTCTTTAATGATTTTGCCCGTTCCTTGACAGTAATGACAGACACGACGGTTAACGATGCGACCGAATGGTGTATTTTGCTCAACATTAAGCTGACCCGAACCCCCACAATGAGAACAGGTTGCCGGCTTCGTTCCCGGCTTCGCTCCACTTCCCTGACAAGCTTCACAGGTTTCTTCTCTTGGAATATTGATATCTGTTTCTTTTCCAAAAGCTGCTTCTTCAAATTCCAACGTCATGGTATATTGCAAATCTGCTCCTTGCTGAGGAGAGCTGGGATCTCGTCGACGTGATGATCCACCACCAAAGAACATATCAAAGATATCACCAAAGCCACCAAAATCTGTCCCATCAAAACCTTGGCTACTCCCAAAGCCTTGGTTAGGATCTGCATGACCAAATTGATCATACTGTGTTCTTTTTTGATCATTGTTCAGGGTTTCATAAGCTTCCTTTACCTCTCTGAACTTTTCAGTCGCTTGCGGGTCATCCTTATTCACATCGGGATGGTACTGTCGGGCAAGTTTACGATATGCCTTTTTTATGTCTTCCTTGGAGGCATTTTTACCCAAACCAAGTACCTCATAATAGTCTCGCTTGCTCATTTCATTCACTCCCGGTTATATCTTCACATAGTGATTATCATATCATTTCATATTGTAAACGCGCAACTTGTATTCCTTAAAATCTCAATGACATAGAGCTCTCTTTCATAAGGTATCATCCCGCTATCAATCAAGGCTTCTTTTCTAAAAATAATTGCACATACATAAAAATCACGCAGTCAAAACATGCTGCTTTTTTAGTTATAGTGTGTAAAAAAGTCAAAGCCAAGCGAAGCTCGGCTTTGACTTTAAACGATAAGTTGAGCGTTTCACCTCTTTACCGCTTCAGCTTATTCATTTTTATCGTCATCATTGACTTCTTCATATTCAGCATCGACAACATTATCCTCTTGCTTACCAGCCTGCTGGGATTCATCTCCCTGTGCTTGCTGCGCAGCTTGCTCGTACAACTTTACCGAGAGCTGCTGCACGATTTCTTGAAGGCTATCCTTTTCTTTCTTAATCGCTTCAAGGTCGCTACCTTCAAGAGCCTTTTTCAAATTATCTTTTGCTTCTTCAGCCTTTTTCTTTTCAGACTCATCCACTTTATCGCCGAGATCCTTTAATGTTTTTTCAGTTGTAAACACGAGCTGATCGGCCTCGTTGCGCACATCCACTTCTTCTCTTCGTTTTTTATCAGCATCAGCATTTTCCTCAGCCGACTTGACCATTTGTTCAATATCTTCATCACTTAAACCAGATGAAGACTGGATGGTAATGGATTGTTCCTTATTTGTTCCTTTATCTTTTGCTTTAACATGGACAATACCATTGGCATCGATTTCGAAAGTGACTTCAATTTGCGGAATGCCTCGTGGCGCTGGTGGAATATCTGTTAACTGAAAACGACCAAGTGTCTTATTATCAGCCGCCATGGAACGCTCACCTTGCAAAACATGAATATCCACAGAGGTTTGATTGTCCGCAGCTGTTGAAAAGATTTGTGACTGACTCGTAGGGATGGTTGTATTTCGCTCAATCAGCTTGGTGAACACACTACCCATGGTTTCAATACCAAGTGACAGTGGTGTAACATCCAGCAATACGACGTCTTTAACATCACCAGATAAAACGCCTGCTTGTATCGCCGCACCAAGTGCCACCACTTCATCAGGATTAACGCCTTTATGAGACTCTTTTCCTGTTAAATTCTTGATCTCCGCTTGAACAGCTGGGATACGTGTCGACCCACCTACCAAGATCACCTTGTCAATTTCGCTGGCAGAAAGACCAGCATCTGCCAGTGCCTGACGCGTTGGCTCCATCGTTTTCTCTACAAGATCAGCCGTTAACTCATCGAACTTCGCGCGTGTTAAAGTGACTTCAAGATGTTTAGGACCTGAAGCATCTGCTGAAATAAACGGAAGTGAAATCTGCGTTTGCGAAACACCAGATAAATCTTTTTTAGCTTTTTCTGCAGCATCCTTTAAACGTTGTAACGCCATCTTATCCTGAGAGAGGTCAATGCTATTCTCTTTTTTGAATTCGTCTACTAAATGGTCGATAATTTTTTGATCAAAATCGTCCCCACCAAGCTGATTATCTCCTGCAGTTGATTTCACCTCAAAAATACCATCGCCTAATTCAAGAACCGATACGTCAAAGGTTCCGCCGCCTAAGTCAAAAACTAAAATCGTTTGATCTTCATCTGATTTATCCAAGCCATAAGCAAGGGATGCTGCCGTCGGTTCATTAATAATACGCAAAACCTCAAGTCCAGCAATCTTTCCTGCATCCTTTGTTGCTTGTCGCTGTGAATCGTTAAAATAAGCGGGGACAGTGATAACCGCTTCGGTTACAGTTTCACCTAAATAACTTTCTGCGTCTGATTTTAATTTTTGCAGAATGATTGCAGAAATTTCTTGTGGTGTATATCCCTTACCCTCTATTTCCACCTTATAATCTGTTCCCATGTGGCGCTTGATAGACATAATCGTATTTGGATTGGTAATAGCTTGACGCTTAGCTACCTCACCAACTTGACGCTCCTCATTTTTAAAGGCTACAACAGAGGGCGTTGTTCGATTTCCTTCAGGATTAGGAACAACCGTTGCTTCTCCACCTTCCATGACGGCAACACACGAGTTGGTCGTACCTAAGTCAATGCCAATAATTTTACCCATCGTGACAAACCTCCTAGAGTTCAATTAAAAATTTTCATATATCATTATTCATTATTTTTTTCATATATCATTATTTAAAGATGAAGCAAGCTTGAATCCAAACCAATTCAAGACACTCATGTCATCCTTTTACGCAAAGCATGCACCTTGTTTCATAATTCCGATGAAGACCACCCTGTACTAGGCCTGTACTTTCACCATTGCTGGAATAAGAACTCGTCCATTTAACTTAAAACCTTTTTGCAAAACCTCGGTTACCGTATTGGGTTCAAGATCGCTCTCTTCATCCTGCATAACCGCTTGATGATCATTAGGATCAAAGGGTTGGTGAAGTGGGTCAATCACTTCAACCCCCTCTGTTTTTAAAGCACTCATAAACTGTGTGAAAACCATATCCACGCCTTGTTTAAACGCTAGGGTTTCCTCAGATTCTGCTTGGCTTTGTAGGGCTCTAGAGAATGTGTCCACAATCGGCAATAGATTTTCTACAAGCTCTTGAGCGCGGAACTGGCTCTCCTTTGCTCGTTCCTCTCGGCTCCGTCTTCTAAAATTATCGTAATCCGCTTGAATGCGAAGCAATTGATGATTCAAGGCTTCCTTGTCCGCCTCTACAGCCTTAATCTTTTCTTCAAGATCTTCAACTGACACGGTTGAATCCTGATCCTCATTTTCATTATGTACATCTGCTTCGACTTGTTGATCCTGATCTTGAGATGCGACATCAGTCATTGCATGCTCAACTTCTTCAGCCACTTGCTGCTGGGTATCCTTTTCAGTCACCGCTGTCACCTCCATACCATCATAACCATTGATTAATTGATTATATAAGAAAACACACCTATATAATCCACACTTGTGGATTATATAATTAGGATGTAACCCCTGGAAAAAGATATCCTCCGCTCTTTATCCCAAGACGTGTTCTTATCCTACACTATAACCTCTATAAGTATCCTTGATACCGAAGAGTTAATGATTTTGATAAGCTTTTAGAAACGATATCCAACAACGTAATCACTTTAGGATAAGTCATGCGCGTCGGTCCAATGACCGCAACGGTGCCTAAATATTCGTCCCCCATAGAGTAAGAAGCCGTAATGATGCTACAATCCTTGATTTCATTCAAGTGATTTTCCTGACCTATTTTAATATGAATGCCCTGCTGGCTGTTCACGGATTTTAAAAGATCGTGAACCACTTCCCTACTCTCTAAAACATTCAATAACGGTAGTACCTTATTAATATCCTTAAATTCAGGCTGAGAAAGAATATTGGTCTTACCTCCAAAATAAACCTGATCAGAAGAATGGTATTCTAATGACGTATTAAGCATTTTAATGACTTGTTTGTAGTAGGAGAGATGTTGGCGGAGCACAGTCTTCAGCTCGCGATCAATGACCGACGTAATTTTGTACAATGGCGTACCTTTTAGTCGGATATTGATGATGTTGACTAGTTTCTCAATTTCTTCTGCCTTCATTCCACCGGGAAGTGTTATGGTCCTTTTTTCAACATGTCCAGTGTTCGTAATGATAATTAGGACAGAGACATCCTCGCTTAATCGGATAATTTGCATGTGCTTCAGCTTGGTTTCTAAAAGCTCTGGTCCTAGCACGATGGATGTGTAGTGAGTAAAGTCAGATATGATATCAGCTGTTCCTTGTATCACTTTTTCCAGCTCATCATATTGATCACGAAATGCCCGTTTTATGTTAGACATTTCTTGACGCGACAGTATCACCGGAGATAACAAATGATCAACGTAAAAGCGATAACCTTTTTCAGAAGGAATGCGCCCTGAAGAGCTGTGTGGCTTCTCCAAATAACCAAGCTCCTCCATATCCGCAAGTTCATTGCGAATGGTTGCTGAGCTATATTGGACATCATCACGTTTGGATATTGCTCTCGACCCAATGGGTTCAGCAGAGCGTATATAATCGTTAATAAGAAGCTTAAACAAAAATAATTGGCGTTCTGTTAACATCACCAATCACCCCAGTTAGCACTCTATGATGTGAAGTGCTAATTATAATTTAAAATTTATCAATGTTTATCAAGTTTGTCAACGCATTAGATTAAAAATGCCTCAAATACTTCATTTCCAAGGAAGATCCCTTCTCGACTAAGCCTTAGCCAATCACCCTGCTCTACAAGCAATCCTTTGGCAATAAGCGTTCGAATTGCCTCTCGGTAATACTGCTCCATGGGATGATGGAATTTCTTTAAAAAGTGTTGTTTGCTCACCCCTGTCATTTTTCGCAGTCCCAAAAACATCTCTTCCTCAATTTTTTCTTGAGTCGTTACAGAATGACCTTCAATGCGAGCATGTCCTTGTTCTTCAATGCGTCGTATATATCCCTTAACCGCCCGCGCATTGACCACTCTTTCCCCATGAACATAGCCATGTGCGCCTGCGCCAAACCCATGATATTCTTCATTATTCCAGTAAATCAGGTTATGCTGACTCTCATGACCAGAAACAGCAAAATTACTAATCTCATATTGATTAATCCCATGCCGATCTAAAAAATCAATGAGATACTCATACATATCTGCCTCAATATCCTGACTGGGCAAGGTCAGCTTTCCTTTTTTCAAGCGATTGTAAAAAATGGTTCTCGGTTCAATTTGTAGAGAATAAATCGATACATGCTCAGCTTGCAAAGCAAGCACCTCATCTAAAGATGCCTGCAACTGTTGTTTGCTCTGACCAGGCAACCCAAACATAAGGTCAACTGAAATATTGTCAAAACCATATTTCCTTGATAGATCAACAGCCTGTATAGCTGATTGTCTCGTATGCTTGCGACCAATTTTCGTGAGCAAACGATCGTCAAAGGTCTGCACACCTATGCTTAACCGATTCACGCCTGCCTGTTTCATGGCCTCTAGCTTTAATGGATTAAGATTCTCTGGATTAATTTCCACCGTAAATTCCTTCGTACTACCCTTTTCATATAGACGGTTGCTCACGCTGTCCATCACAAATGAAAATGCCTCATCATTCAACGCTGTCGGTGTTCCTCCACCAATAAATAGTGTTTCAGGCTTAGAATGTAATGGTCGCGATATTACTTCTGCCATTTCTTGATCAAGTGCCTTGAGATATGCCATGACAGGTTGATTGTTTATAAAATATTTATTGAAATCACAATAATAACAAATATGCTCACAAAAAGGAATATGTACATAAGCACCTTTAATCATAATTTACCTTCCTTTAGTTAGAAGTGCCCAGGATAGCCTCTCCTCTCATTAAGCTCAAAAGGATACCATCAGCCTGCACGGTTATAGATCATTACTTATCAAAATAAACTATTCACACATTGACACAGTCGCTTTAAGGACACTTACTTAATCAAGATTTGGTCGTGTCATCTAGACGAAGTACAGCCATGAAGGCTTCTTGAGGCACTTCAACTCTTCCAACCATTTTCATGCGTTTCTTACCCTCTTTTTGCTTCTCTAAAAGCTTACGCTTCCGTGAAATATCGCCACCATAACATTTGGCTAATACATTTTTCCTAAGAGCTTTGATCGTAGAACGGGCAATGATTTTTTGACCGAGCGCCGCTTGAATCGGTACTTCAAACTGTTGACGCGGAATCAACTCTTTCAATTTCTCAACAATCGATTTCCCACGAACATAAGCAAAATCACGGTGTACGATAACCGAAAGTGCATCGATTTTCTCACCGTTTAATACAATATCCATCTTAACAAGATTGGACGTTTTATACCCTGAAAGTTCATAATCCAGAGAAGCATAACCTTTGGTGTTAGACTTTAAATGATCAAAGAAATCGTAGACAATTTCAGAAAGAGGAATATGGTACATAATATTAACCCGGCTCTCATCCAGGTAGACCATATCAATCAATTCTCCGCGTTTGGACTGGCACAGCTCCATAATCACACCAACATAATCATTAGGAGTCATCACAGAAGCCTTAACATACGGTTCTTCAATCCGTTCAATCATCTTGCCTTCTGGCATTTTCGAAGGATTGTCGATTTCCTCAACTTCCCCATCGCTTAATTGCACCTGATAAATAACGCTCGGTGCTGTCGTAATAAGATCGATGTTAAATTCACGCTCAATGCGCTCTTGAATGATCTCCATATGCAAAAGCCCTAAAAATCCACAGCGGAATCCAAATCCTAAAGCTTCTGATGTTTCTGCTTCATATTGAAGAGAAGAATCATTTAATTCCAAGCGTTCTAAAGCTTCCCGCAAGTCATTATAATTAGTTGAATCAACAGGGTAAAGACCACAAAAGACCATGGGATTCATGCGTCGGTAACCAGGCAACGCCTCTAAGGTTGGGCGATCAGCACCTGTAATGGTATCCCCAACATGCGTGTCAGAAACCTTTTTAATAGCTGCCGTTAAAAAGCCAACATCCCCCACGGTCAACTCCTCTTTGCTAACAGGCTTTGGAGTAAAGACGCCTACCTCATTGACTTCAAATTCTTTGTCGGTCGCCATCATTTTAATGCGATCTCCGACCTTCACCGTTCCATCTATGATGCGAATATAGGCAATCACACCTCGATAAGAATCGTAAAGAGAGTCAAAAATCAACGCCTTTAACGGCCCATCCGGATCTCCGGTTGGCGCAGGAACTTTTTCCACAATTGTCTCTAATACATCGTCTATGCCAATTCCTGATTTAGCCGATGTCAACACAGCATCTGAGGCGTCAAGACCAATAACATCCTCTACCTCTTTTTTTACTCGATCAGGTTCCGCACTTGGCAGATCAATTTTATTAATAACAGGAATGATTTCAAGATCATTATCCAGCGCCAAATAAACATTGGCAAGTGTTTGAGCTTCTACTCCCTGCGCTGCATCGACAATTAATAAAGCCCCTTCACAAGCTGCTAAACTCCGCGACACTTCATAGCTAAAATCGACATGTCCAGGTGTATCTATTAAATGGAAAATATACTCTTCTCCATCTCTAGCTTTATATGTTAACTGAACAGCATTTAATTTTATAGTTATGCCCCGCTCACGCTCCAAATCCATGTTATCTAGCATCTGAGCACGCATTTCTCGTTTTAATAGAGGATTAGTAGATTCTAAAATCCGATCAGCCAATGTCGACTTGCCATGGTCGATGTGGGCGATAATAGAAAAATTTCGTATCCTGGTCTGTCTATGTTTACGCTCTTCGCTCATTGTCTTTCCTCCTGGCAATCTGCATACATCGAATTATATCAATAGCCTCATCCCTTTTCAATAAAAGCCTTCACACAGAGCCTATGTAAAAAGAAAGTACATTTCGCCCTACTGAAAGAGGTATTCAAAAAATAAACAAACAATATAAAATAAAGCTTACCGATTGGCAAGCCCTATTCATGACTTAATCAAACAAAAAATTCTCAATGTATTGACCTCTTTCCTATAAAATAGGTTCAACCAGTCCACCTACAATATCTGCTATCACTTTCATCCCCCCAGAAAAAATCATGGAAACACCCTTACCAAGCTTATCTCCTAAAGTAGAAAACGGATTAAATGTATCGACCGCGTGTAAATGATCAAGACGTTCCTCTATACTGGCATATTCAGTCATCTTCTTTTCAGCACGAGACGATTTCATCCTATTTTTTCCCAAAGAATGGGCGAATTCAGGACCTCCCAATGATCGCTTTGAACGACTGAAATCTAAAACAGAGGTCTTCGTTCCCAATGCTTTCCTGCCATTCATTTGCACCATACTATCCTTCACCATATTCACGCCATAGAGAAGCGCACAGAACAGTAAACACATCGCTACAACGGTTTTTAACATCAATGTCTTCATCGTTCAGATACCTCCCTAAAACAGCCTGTCCACATGAAAGGATATGCGCATGATTTCTCTTTTATGCTTCATTATTTATAAAAACATTGACAAATTAAGCTATGTTTATACATTAATGCGTATAACCACCTAAGTTGCTTTGATCAATCTCTTTATGCAAAGCAGCATTAAGTCCCCCGGCTATGACATTAGCCATATCCTCTATAAAAGTGTCCACTTCCTTCGGTGTCACCATCATATTTTGACCCGTTGAACCAAGTACCTCTCGAATGAGTTGCTGCTTCTCAGTTTCAGATAGATTGCCAATAAGACCTAAAAAGGATTGCTTTTGCTTGGCAGAAGGTAAATCCGCATCGGTATAAGTGACCCGTTCACCGAAAAGCATACCTGAAGGAATTAAAGCCTTAGAGGGTTTATCCTGCTCTCTCAGCTCACGTCCCAGATGCTTAAGGATAAAATCAAGCGTATCACTGGTAATCGTCACCGCATCCACTACTGTAGGTATACCTATGGCAAATACGGGAATTCCCAGCGTATCCCTGCTTAATTCCTTCCGATTATTGCCTACACCCGATCCAGGATGAATTCCCGTATCAGAAACTTGAATCGTGGTATTGACACGCTCAATTGATCGAGAAGCCAAAGCATCAATGGCAATGACAAAATCAGGCTTCGACTTTTCAATAACACCAAGAATAATATCACTGGTTTCAATTCCAGTAATACCCATTACACCTGGAGAAATGGCACTAACAGGACGGTAGCCACCTTCTACTTGATAAGGTTGTAATTCAAAAAGATGCTTGGTGACTAAGATATTTTCAACGGTAGACGGACCTAAAGCATCAGGTGTAACATTCCAATTTCCTAATCCAACGACAAGACAAGAAGCATCATCCGAGATGCCATGTCCTTCTATAAACTCAGCAATGGTTTTAGCAAAAACATTTTCGACCACTTTTTGCAATGATGTATCTTGCTGGCGGATACCCTGCATCTCAAAGGTCAGATAATGACCCCGTTTCTTTTCTAGCCGTTCAGCCGCCTGCTGATCAAGTGTCATTCTCGTTAATCTAATGCCTTGGATGTCTTCCTCCTCTATTTCAATACCATGACCATAACCTTGTCCACCTTCACCCTCCTGTAATAATTCATGCGCTTCAAAAGCAAGGTCTGTACGTATCTTATATTGCTGTAAATCCAGCTCGTGATGATCAGACTTTTCGGGCATACAAGCAACCTCTTTCTACATCCATTTCCTTTTAGCTTGCCCACCTTTTATGATTTTCATGTGAAATTAAAAGCGTCTTGTTGCATTTAGGCACCTGCTCTGATAAAATACATTCTGTTGAATAGTGCCTCAGATAACAAGCTTAACTCAATAAATGAATAACCTAGCTTTATTTCGAGGATTATCGGAAACAGCTTTAAGGGGGTGAAAGTATGCCAAACATTCAATCAGCTATCAAGCGCGCACGTCAAAGTGAAGCAAGTCGCGAACAAAACCACGCTATGAAATCATCCATGCGCTCTTCTATCAAAACTTTCAATATGACTATTGAAGAAAAGAATGTTGAAGGAGCAAAATCTGCTTTCTTATCAGCAACCCAAAAAATTGATAAAGCGGCAAGAAAAGGGCTCATTCATCCAAACAAAGCGGCTCGTGAAAAATCTCGTTTAAGCAAAAAATTAAACGAAATCACAGCATAAAACCTTTGTACGAAATCCTTTTGTCACCATTATCTACGAGGTCGTCTCAAAAGTGCTAGAAATAGCCAATTGGAGACGACCTCATCTTTATATTCAGCCCAAGCCTTCTACCTATTGGACTTAAGTCATTTTATAAGCCAAACCCCTTTGTAACTGCTGCCAACATGGCAGCCATCGACTTAAACAAGAAGCTTATCACGCCACACTTCCAGCCTTGTTAATTAGAATGTAAAAAATTCATAAAGAAATAAGCTTTTGAATCAATAATTGTAAACCAACCACCTTATCAACCTGTCCTGTTTTGATAGCAACGTCAGTGTCAGAGCACAGAATCACAGCTTTTTTTAAGGCGTGCTCGCCATACCCTTTTGTTTGTTCTGCCGCAATTTTTATGGCATAGGGATGAAGCTTTAATCGCGAAGCTATTTGCTTTTGACTCAACCCCTGCTTTTGATAAAGCTCCGTTTGAAAAATAATGCGAAATTGTCGCATGATCAAGGCTAATAATTTCACGGATTCCTCTTTTTGTTGAAATAAATCTGCTAAGATCCGAAACGATTCCTGCGCATCGCGATGCATAATGCGGTTCACCATACTAAAAACATCGCTCTCTAATGTAGGGCTGGCTAATCGATTGACAAGCTCCTCATCTATATCTTGATTCCCTTCAGCATAAAGCGCTAGCTTATTGACTTCGTTTACAAGAATGGACGTATTGGTTCCACTGACTGCTAAAAGACGTTGATGTGCAGCTTGGGTATACTCTACACCATACTGTTGAGCTTGATCATATAAAATCTGATAAAGCATCGTATCCGTTAATGTATTCCATTCAAAGATCTTAGCCTCTTTTTCCAAATTTTTCACCATTTTTTTTCGCTTATCTAGCTTTTCATAAGGCGCTAAGAAAACCATGACTGTATCTGGTGACGGAGACGCAATATAATTCGTAAGCTGTGTCATGTGATGCTCTACCTTACGCTTCCTCGTATCACCTGTTAAAAAAAAGCAATTATCTAAAATAACAATGCGCTTTTCCCCCATAATTGGTAAGGTATTCGCATCCTCTACCGCCAACTCTACGGGATGCTCCTCCATATTATAAGTAGACATATCAAAAGCTGGATCTTCTGAACCCGAAGCTAATTCAATGATCTGTTTAAGCAAAATTTGAAGTAAATAAACCTCTGTTCCATGTAATAAATAAATCGATGCTAAGGGCTTCGTGATTTTTAAATCCGCCAATGACAACACCTCATTTCCGTTTAAATGTTAACGTAAAGTGGATGCTTTAGACAAGCTGTTTATTTTATGGCGTTTCATGCACCTCAATAGAGAGTATTGGTCACTTCTAGTGATCCTCTCTAAAAGGTGAAGTCCCAACAGATCACATTCAAGCTCGATCCATTAGGACTCCAATTTATATGAACGTCACTAATTATTACCTAGGACAATAACCAGTAGGCGATATTTCTTTTGCATTCATTATGGTATCCTATGCCGGACAAAACTATGGGTGACAACACTTAGCAATCCTTATGAAATAATGGAAGTATGGATTTTATTTTAGATTTGCCATATACTAAAAATAATAAAATAAAACGATTACATAAGGGAGGAACTTCCATGAACGAATTTGAAAAAGACGTTCAAGATAAAGGTAATGATTTCATCGATGCCATGAATGGCTTTACCTACTCATTTCTTTTCTTCTTTGTTATATTTATAATCGGCACTGTTATTGCGGAAATCATGGCCTAATATCCATCCGCTAAACCTATACAAATTTCTCACCATTCGGCGAGTTTTTTATTTCAACGTTTATAGTTTAAGGCAACAAGTGGAGCAACCTTTTCAAAAGGGCTAGGCAAATTTTTAATACTGTCAACTTATACACACGAGTTATAATAGCATTGACAGATGTCCTATTTACATAAGCATTTTTTCACTATCCTCCAAAATGTCAAGCGTTTCAATGCACTGATTTTGCAGTCTGAATAGTGAGCACCGCTCTATTCGTAAAAGTGATGCGAACCGCCCCATTTTTATCCGTACGCAACAGCCTAATCTGTCGCTCCCGCAGTCTATCAAGAACTTCCGAATTAGGATGCCCAAAGGGATTATGCTCACCTACAGAAATAATCGCTAATTTCGGATGCACCGCATCTAAAAAGTTGGCAGAGGATGACGTTTTACTACCATGATGTGCCACTTTTAATATGTCGGCTCCCATAGGTTGATTTTCCTCCACTAGGCTCTCTTCAGCTTCCTTTTCTATATCACCTGTGAACAGCCACGTTAAATGTCCAATCTTAGCTTTTATCACGAGAGATTGATTATTGGTTTCACCTAAGATAGGCTCTGGCCATACTACACGAAATTCCGCTTTTCCTTCTTTCCAAACATCGCCTTTTGAAAGCTGAATAAGCTGCGTACCGGTCTTTCGAAGCTCGTCGAACCATGCCTGTTCCTGATGATTAGGCTGAAATACCTTGCTTATAATAAGCCGTTTAATCGTGATGTTATGAATCAAGCCAGACAAGCCTTGGACATGATCAAAATCCCTATGGGTCAAAATAATGCCATCCAATGACTGGATGCCATAACCCTTCAATTCATTCAGCACAATATCACGCCCAACATTAAATGCTCTTTGTGATTTTTGCCAATTTTTTTCGGGATAAGTCAAGGTTCCTCCAGTATCAAGAAGGTAGGTGCCTTGATGATGGGGCAACAAGATCAAACAAGCATCCCCTTGTCCGATATCAAGAAATGTCACTGAACCGTAGGGCGAAATAGAGTCTACTCCATTATGCAGATATGTAATGCCACAAACAAACACCACAGGTAGCCACACACCTGTCCAACCATTTATCCGCTCCCAAATCCACAGCACTGCAAAAATCCCGAAACACAACAACACCAGAACAATGCCTGTTGGTTTACCAGTCACCATGGTGAAGATTGGGATATGGTTAAGATAAATAAGCCCTTCATGAGCGATAACCAATAATTGATTCATTATAGACACCATAGGAGCGATAAGCGGATAGTAAACAAACGCGAAGATTAATGCAACCAAAGAAAAGGGGAGAACAATCGTGGAGATGAACGGGATAAAGATCAAATTCAACACAAAACTCAATAAGGACATGCTATAAAAATTATAGAGAACAATGGGTAAAGCAACTAATTGCGATAAACCTGTGGTCATGAAAATCTTAAGCAGTACAGAAGGATAGCGCTGCAGGGTTGCTGAGGAGACAATTAAAGAAAAGACAATCAGATACGACAGCTGAAACCCAATGGAATAGAGACTGCCTGGCTCAATGGCTAAATTGATAAAAGCAGCCAAGCTCAAAGCAACGATTGGGGAGCGCCGCATATGAAGCGTGGGAGCAAGCAATAAACAAGCAGTCATCACCACCGCTCTCATAACCGAAGGAGAAAAACCAGTAATCATTGCGTAAAATGGTAGAAAGAAAATTAACAGAAAGCCCCGTGCATGCTCTTTAGGAATACCTAATCTTAAGAGTATGAAATAGAGAACACCAACGATTAGACTAACGTGAAGACCTGAAACAGCTAGCAAGTGAATTAAACCAAGGTTTTGATAAGCATCGATGACGTCCGGATCCACATCATGTTCTTCACCAAAGATTAAGGCATTTGCCATGCCAGCAAATGGAGAAGGAAACCGATGATTTACATAAAAAATACCAGTCTGCCGAATTCTTTTTAATCGGTCTAACCATGTTAAATGATGATTATGACAGCCCATAAATGTCATCGCTTTAAGCTGCCAATTGATCCCTTGATGGTGGAGATACGCTTTGTAATCGAAAGCATAGAAGTTGGAAGCAGCCTTTGGCGGAGACAAATCTCCCATAAATGTACAAGTCATTCCCATCTGTAAATGATTGACGAGTCGCTGTTTTTCTGCCTTTGACTTTATTTTATAAGAGAGATGAATGGCTTCGTGTGGGTGTTCTGGGGTGAGACGAGAGGTTAACTGGTCGCCATCTATAACAGGTAAGTCTGTTAGCTTACCTGTCACAAATCGCGTCCCTCCTTTTAAATGAGTAGGATGATCATGGAAAGAAGCATCCCACCAATAAACGGAGCATATAATAAGAGCAATACAAACATAAATCGGTTGTCTCCATAAAAAATAGCCGAGATAAATAATTAAAATTAAAATGAAGGCTTTGGAAACACCTTGATCTTTTAAAAGAATGCCTATGATCGCCGCAGGGACAAGAAGATAGATACGCTCAAATGCTGCAACATTCATTACTCTTTTGCAAAGAGCTCTTGGGCGCGTTCATAGTGTACTTTTAATTTATCCTGATCTACTTTCTGTGCTTCAAGTTCACCTAAAAGTTCAGCTATAAAAGACAGCTTATCTTGCACAAACGGCCCCTCAAAAGAAAGATCGCTGGGAACACGAACCATCTCTACCTTAGCACTTTCAAAAAGCTCTATGGCATAAGGATGATTTTTATAATCATTTGCATAGTACACTGTGGTAATTCCCGATTGAATGATGGCTTTACAACATTGTAGACAAGGAAAATGTGTCACATAAATTTCTGCCCCTTGAGTGAGCACACCAAATTTGGCACATTGAAGAATCGCATTCATTTCTGCATGAATCGTCCGAACACAATGACCATCGATGATATAACACCCTTCATCAGAACAGTGGGCACCTCCAGAAATTGACCCATTATACCCCGCTGAAATCATGCGACGATCACGAACAATTATCGCCCCTACAGCCAGACGACTGCATGTACTTCTATTCGCAATTAAATGACTTTGCGCCATAAAAAATTGATTCCAAGGTAATCTCATGACCTCCCTCCTTTATCATAGCTTTATTGTATCGATCCTCTAGTTTATCCGTCAACTTCAAAATTCAATGCTAGCCAAACTCGGCTAATCTACTGTCACAACCGCCTTCATCTTCTCCAGCGACTTCTCTCCAATCCCTGTCACATTTAATAGATCGTCAACGCTTTTAAACGATCCATTATCCGACCGATAATCTATAATCGCTTGTGCTTTTATTTCCCCAATCCCAGGAATTTCTTCTATTTTTGTCAGATCAGCCGTATTGATATTAATTTTTTCTTGCATTCCAGGCGCTTCGGTAGCCTCCGAAGCATCATCATTGACGGTTAATGCATCGCCCCCCTCTTCTCCTTGTTTAGGTATATAAATCATCATTTCGTCAGTTGCTTTTTTAGCGAGGTTGATTCTCCGTTTATCCGCAGTTGCCTTGAGCCCACCCGCCTGCTCAACCACATCGATAATGCGTGCTTCTGCAGTTAAAGTGTACACTCCAGGCTTCTTCACCTGTCCCTCGATATCAACCATAATGCTTGCGGGTGGTTCCGAATCCTTATGCTTTTCAGAGTGCCGGTCTGACTTTGTTTCTGATTGATTTATTGGAGAATCCATTTGTTGTTCTGAACCTTGTGCTAAGCTGTCCCAATTGAACGGCTTGGAAACGCGATGATGATGCTCCCACCCCAAAAATCCTCCTACACAAACAATTAACACAGCTATCACCCAATAAAACCATTTGACTCTATACATAAAAATCACCTCATTTGAACACATATTTTGGGACTTAGGTTCATAGGATTATTAAGGTAATTATCGGCACAAAAGTATGGGTATAAGGTAAACATGAAAGGCTTATGACGTAGATAAGGAAAAGGGGATTAAGATGAAGATAGGTGTCATAGGGACTGGAAATATGGGAACGATTATTATAGAATCGCTCATTAAAGCTTCAGCAATTCAACCAGCACAGCTTTTCATTACAAATCGCACCATATCTAAAACGGAGTTGCTCAAAATCGTATATCCTTCCCTTCAAATCGTTGATGACGCCCGTGTCGTTGCGGAACGCTCAGATATTATTTTCATTTGCGTCAAGCCACTACAGATAAAACCTCTATTAGAGACCATCAAAGACGTGTTATCTCCCAAACAGATGCTCATCTCAATTACGAGCCCTGTGTCGGTGCACCAATTAGAGGCTGCTATAAATTGTAAAGTCGCTCGCATCATTCCTAGCATTACAAACCGTGCTCTATCCGGAGTGAGTTTATTCAGCTTTGGCAAGCGATTATCGAATGGAGATAAACAACGGTTATTATCATTGTTTGGAGAGATATCTACCCCTATTCATATCGACGAAACGATCACGCGTGTCGCCTCGGATATTTCCAGCTGTGGGCCGGCTTTTCTAAGTTATTTATTGGAAGAAATGATCAACGGTGCTGTTGAAGCAACATCGATTTCCAGAGAGCAAGCCACGCATATTATGACTGAAATGACAATTGGGTTTGGGAAGCTCTTAGAAGAGGATATCTATTCGCTGACAACCTTGAGGGAGAAAGTACGTGTTAAAGGAGGGGTAACAGGCGTTGGACTTGATGTGCTGGAAAGACAAATTGGTGGAAGGTTTACTGCGCTTTACGAGGCCACCGAACAAAAATTTAAGGAAGATCACGCTCTTATCGATCCACAATTCCCTTCAGCTTAACGAAAAACCTATTAAACAGGACAAGCATATAAGCATGATTATAAATAATTCGCCAAAAAGAAAGCTACTCCTTCAAAATTTTTAAATCATCTAAAATAAAATGAAAGCCACCCTATTATTCAAGGTCGCCATCATCGCTCACTTTTTGAGCAGAAAATAACCAGCGCTCTGCTGCATGCAGGGGCATATCTGAATGGAAGTCACCCATGACCAACTGGACTTTAAATCCCGCCGCTTCTAATTCCCGAATATAAACATCAAGTGGATACGTTCTTTGATAATGAGATTCGTCAAAGCGTTGATAAAATCCATTGGTTTCTTTCATAAAAAAACTCAGCTCATGATGAACGCTATGAGCTTCCTCTCCTTGAAAGCACTCCCAAATATACGTGATATCTTCTTCTACAGAACCAAATGTACTGTTAGCAAAAATGGCATCTATTTTCCGTACAGAATGGACATCGAATAAAAAAAGCCCTTTTTTCTTCAAATGACGGGAAACCGATTGAAAACAGCGCTTGACATCCTCCAGTGATTCTAAGTAATTCAATGTGTCACAAAACGCCGTAATAATATCAAAGCATCCAGGGAGATCCAGCTCGGTAATATCCTGTTGATAAAACGGCAGATTAAATTTTTGTTCAATGGTCTTTTTTTGGGCAACGGTAAGCATTTCCTCAGATATATCCACACCCACCACATCATAGCCCATTTTCTTAAAAGCAACAGATAAGGTGCCCGTTCCACACCCCATATCGAGCAGCTTATTTCCCGGTTGATTCGCGGTTGCATCTTTTAGGAACGTCAGCCACTCATCATAGGGCGCCTCAACCATAAGATGATCATAAAGAACAGCGAGTTGTTGATATGCTTCAGACATTAATAGCTGACTCTCCCTCAAACACTCCTTGAGGAGCATCTCCCCAAAGCTTTTCTAATTTGTAATAATCGCGATCGTCACGGTGAAAGATATGCGCGATAACGTCCCCCAGATCAATCAAAACCCAGCGGGCACTTTCAAATCCTTCCATACGACGAACCATCACGCCTTCTTTATTTGCCTGATCTTTAATATCTCTTGCAATGGACTGAACTTGTCGATCTGAATTCCCATGGCAAATGACAAAAAAGTCACTCATCGTAGAGAGCTCTCTCATATCTAAGGTCACTATATCTTCTGCTTGCTTACTATCAGCCACCTTAGATACAAAGTCAGCCAGCTGTTTTCCCATCATCCTATGTCCTCCTCCTTAATCATGCATCCTTAATGGCTCTCCAGTTGTCCGAATCAGATCATTATAAGCAGCAATGGTATCCGGAAAAACAAGAGAATAACACGCAATCAAATAATTGATGGTATTAATCAAAGCCAGAGATACCGCTTGATCTAAATTTTCATTTGCAAGCTTTCGCACTGAAGCAACGCCAGGATGATGTCTGCCTGGTTCAATATAATCTGCCAAAAAAATAATTTTTTCTAATAAGGACATTCCTTCTCTGCCCGTCGTATGATAGCTAATGGCATTATAGATATCTAAATCTGAAAGACCTAATTGCTCTCGCACATAAACTGCTCCAACCGGTGCATGCCAAACAGAGGAATGATACTTGAGAAACACATTTGGAATCTCTGAATGACTAGAAATCGTCTGATAAAGTGTCTCCTCTGAAAAGCACTTAGCAATATCATGAAGAAGCCCAGCCATTTCAGCCTTTTTCTGATCCGCACCATATCTCTCAGCGAGCAGCATCGCTGTTTCTGCAACTCTTAATGTATGTTCATAACGAGAATCCGGAAGAAATTTCCTAACTATTTTCGTCATTTCATCCTTAATCATACAATCTGTTCTCCTCTATATACGCTTTTACTTGTTGCGGCAAAAAATAGTGCCAAGGTTCATCAGAGCGACATCGCCTACGAATATCTGTAGAAGATATCTCAATCATCGGCATATCAAAATACTCAATGGCAACCCCTGCTATAGGTTGAGTGATCACCCCAGCTCGTGTCGTTGCCAAAAAGGTCACCTGCTTTTTTAATGCTTCAAATTGGTACCATTGTGGCAAGTCATTAACCATATCTCCGCCAATAATAAAATAAAATTGTGCTTCCGGGTAGGCCGCATGTAAAGCGACCATCGTATCATATGTATAGGACTTTCCTTTTCTGTCAATCTCAATAGTACACAAATGGAAGTTAGGATTATCCGCAATCGCTAGGCGTAACATCTTAACGCGTTCCCCAGCATCTGATACCATTGTTGCATGTTTTCTGCTCATATGGGGAGGCATATAACTAGGCAAGAACCATACCTCATCAAGATTGCCTGCCGCGTAAGCTTCAGTTGCCAAAATCAAATGCCCTAAATGAGGGGGATCAAACGCACCACCCAACAATCCAATCCTTTTCAATCCCACAATGTCACCCCATTATCTACCTTCTCACCACAAAGCATAAAACTTTGCCTTAAAAGATCAAATACATGTTATTTCGGCATGTTGTCTATAAAGCGGTCCTTTAACTTGTACCATTTCAGTTCATAATGTACCCTGCTGGACCTTGTATGACTTCTGCTTCTCAGTTTCATCATATCCTTTAAACAAGGAATTTCACAGTCCAATAACTTTTGAATTAATTTGATTGATTTTCACTTAATGCCTGTACCAAAGCTACTTCCATTCCGTCCACCTCTGGAAGAATACCGAACCATTGTTCAAAAGCCAACGCTCCTTGATGTACTAACATCGATAACCCATTCAAGGTTTGACAGCCTCGTTTTTCAGCTTCTTTCAACCAAGTCGTTTTCAAAGGTTTATAAATTAAATCTGCGCAAAAGGTCCCAGGAGAAACATGGCTTAATGATAGAGGACAAGGATCAGGGTAGGGCTCCATCCCAACTGAAGTCGCATTAATGATGAGATCGTAATCACTGAGTTGTTTTTCTGCTCTTTGTAAATGCAGAACAGAACTCGGCTTTATTTCATTAACTTTTACCCTTAATTCCTCAGCTTTTTCTACGGTACGATTGGTAAAATCAACTTGTGCAATCTCTGTCTCAGCAAGGGTAAGCCCTACCGAACGTGCAGCTCCTCCTGCTCCGATGATCAAGGCTTTCACTGTCGGTCGAAATATAAACCCGGCATGAAAAAGACTTTGCAAAAAACCATCGCCATCTGTATTTGTGCCTTTTAGATAGCCATCTTGATTAATAACCGTATTCACAGCACCAAAGCGTTTAGCCTTATCGTCACTCTCGTCCAACAAAGGAAAGATAGCGATCTTATGTGGAATCGTCACACTGAAACCCTTCCAGCCATCCTGACGAAAAGCTCGCACCTTCTCCTGCAGATTTTCCGGACGTATCTCTAAAAGATTATACTCACCATCCAACCCGTATTTATTCAACCAAATCCGATGCATGATGGGCGATAAACTATGTTTAACAGGGTATCCAATAACCCCCAACTTGTTTTTCACACTTTCACCTCACCCTTGGATAATAGACGGACGCACCGATACTCTAACGCCCTTTGGCGCATAAGCACGAATCTGGGCACCACATCCCTTTACAGTTACCCATCCTAATCCTGAAAATACAACATCCATATCTTCTTGCTTCAAGTCAAAATCATGACGAGTCAATTCTAGGTCTACAGCCTTATCATGTGGAGGAACCAAAAGCTCACCCACTTGATCAGCGTAGAGACGCTCTGCATTTTCCAACTTCGTGCGATGAATATACAAGGCATTCGCTACATAAAAAATCAAAGAGCGTCGCTCTGGACCCATATAATCAATGCGTGCTAGACCCCCTATAAAAAGTGTCTGCTTCTCATCTAGTTGATAGACCTTCGGCTTGATTTCCTTCTTAGGTGTGATGGTCTTTAGCTCATTATAATCGACATAATGAGCCATTTGATGATGATTTATAATTCCGGGCGTATCATATAAAGACCGCCCATCACTTAGCGAAATATCAATAAAATTCAATGTTGTCCCTGGAAATTGTGAAGTCATTAATTCCAATTGTCGCTGTTTACCTAAAGTATCGATCAATTGATTAATGAATGTTGATTTCCCCACATTCGTGGTTCCAACAATATAGACATCCTTACCTGCCCGATAATCTTCAATAGCTGATGCCAGTTCTTCAATTCCCATTCCATTCTCTGCACTGATCAAAAAGACATCTTTAGGTCGCAACTCCAGCTCACGAGCAACTCGCCACATCCAGTTTCGAAGCTTATCTTGATTGGTGGAACGAGGAAAGACGTCAACCTTATTGCCTACAAGTAATACATCATTGCTCCCAACAAAACGATGAAGGTTTGGAATCCAACTTCCGTTAAAATCAAAGATATCAACAATATTGACGACCAATGCCTTAGTCTCACTGATAGATTCAAGCAATTGAATAAATACATCATCACTCAACGACATATCAGGAACTTCATTATAATGCTTTAGTCGAAAACAACGCTGACAAATAACCACATCCCGTTTAAGAGCAGAGGGTGGTGTGTACCCAATCGCATGTTCATCCTCAGTTTGAATCAGAATGCCACAGCCCGTACAGAAAATTTGTTCATTCAACCACTAGTCCTCCCAATCTATGAGCCCTTTTCGCCTTAATCTTGATAAAACCAGACGTTCAATGCGACGGTTAAAGCGTGTTGCCAAGCCATCAGATTGTGCAACCGGAACCACTAATATCGTATAAGCGCCCAGCCATCTTCCTCCCAGTACATCGGTCAATAATTGATCCCCGATGACCACCACGCTCTCTTTTGTCACATTCATTTCTCGAATCGCTTTTTGGAAGGCCAACGTCAAAGGCTTACGGGCTTTAAAGATAAAAGGAAAACCAAGAGGCTCAGCAAATGCCCGCACTCTTTGCTCATGATTGTTAGAAACAATCGTGATGGCTATGCCCGCCTTTTGCATAGCTTGGAACCAAAGCACAAGCTCTGGTGTCGCCTGTGGCATATCCCAAGCGACGAGCGTGTTATCTAAATCTGTCACAATCCCCTTAATTTCACGCTCTTGTAGCATTGCGGGTGTGATATCAAATATACTTTTTACACGTTGATTTGGTAAAAATTTTTCCAGCAATCGTAACACCTCAAATTACGGCAACCTGTTCTGTCCTTGATTGTATGGTTAACCCTATCAAAAAGCAAGTCATCGCCTTTATTTTTTATAATTATTTTCTAGAAAAGTAATGTTTATCATAAGGCTACACTCGACAAATCCCACAACAGTTCATCATTCCAGCCACTTCAAATCAACTCAGACCATACAACACATAAAGTAAAGAGTTTATGCATTTCAAGCGCCCTCATTCAAAAAATAATTCGACAAATCCCGACCATGCTCTGATCTGTGGATAACTTTATACACAATATTAACCGAGTAAAATCAACAAAAATCAGACTTATATATTTTCTATTCACAGTTTATCCACTGTAATATGTGGATATCGGAACGATTGTTCTGATGGGATAATCATGATACATTCATTATACAAGAAAATAAGCAAACAACTGGTAAAGAAATTATTTATGCGGAGGTGTAGCGCAAAAGCGGACTAAAATGGAAAAATTATCGGACGAACTTTTGATTGAATCCTATTTTAAAGCAAGAAACTTACATCTTAGCACCGACTTTATTATTCTCATTGAAAAAGAAATTAAAAGACGCTCACTAGATAACATGATCAAGCAATTATCCTAGCTCTCAAGGAATCTTCTTCTATTCCCGCGGATAATCGGTTAGCCACACCCAGTCATTGGCTACCTTATGCCGATATCTTTTAAATCACATGCAACGATTCGGCTGTCAGTCTAGCTTACTCATGGTCTTATCTATTATTTTTAAAAATTCGCGGCTTCTGCGAGTTTTTTTATTTTTTTGACATGCTTTTTGCTAGCCATGAAGATGTTGTTTACACGCCAATTATAGGCTATACTAATAGAAATTGAAGGCAGATCGAGCTCATGTCATTTTTAAGGAAATGGTGTACACACATGCAATTTACCATCGCAATTATTATCTTTTTACTTACATACGCTATCATCATCACTGAAAAATTCAATCGCGCTGTCATCGCTCTAGCTGGCGCAGCTTTGATGCTTTTTTTTGGTATCCTGAATCTTGATCAAGCCTTTGAGCATATAGAATGGGGAACCCTCACCCTCTTAATTGGCATGATGATTTTAGTCGGCATCACGAACAAAACGGGCGTCTTTCAATTTGTTGCTGTTTGGTCAGCGAAAATAGTCAAGGGTCATCCGATTCGCATTTTAATTATTTTGTCTGTTTTAACCGCAGTAAGTTCAGCCTTTTTGGACAATGTCACTACCGTATTGCTAATAGCCCCCGTCACCTTTTCTATCACTCGAATACTCGGGGTGAATCCCGTTCCTTACTTGATTTCTGAGGTACTCTTCTCCAATATTGGTGGCACCGCCACGCTGATTGGCGACCCTCCTAATATCATGATCGGACAACAAATCAACCACTTAACCTTTAACGCTTTTTTGCTCAATTTAGCACCGATTATCATAATTATCGGTGCAGTTACCTTGTTGCTTCTTTATCTTATCTATCGTAAACAATTGGTCGTTGATAGTGACAAACAAAAACAATTAATGGAACTAGATGCAAAGTCCTTTATTATAGATCACAAACTCATGAAAAAATCGATGATTGTTCTCGGTTTGACCATTGTTGCTTTTTTACTCCATTCCTTCATACATATGGACCCTGCTGTTATCGCTGTGTCAGGAGCCACCTTACTCATGCTGATCGGAGTCAAGAACAATGAAGTAGATAAAGCCCTCGGTGCCGTTGAATGGGAAACCCTTTTCTTTTTTGCGGGCTTATTCACTCTAGTAGGTGCCCTCATTGAAGTTGGTGTCATTAAAGACCTGGCTAAATTTGCTCTTGAGTTAACAGGTGGAAACATTACGATAGCTTCTATGCTAATTCTATGGGTTTCAGGTTTCGCTTCTGCTACCATCGATAATATCCCTTATGTCGCGACCATGATTCCTTTAATCCAAGACATGGCTCAAGGTATGGGCTACGCTGTCGATTCTTCACAAATCAATGCTATGTGGTGGGCTCTATCCCTCGGTGCGTGCCTTGGGGGCAACGGCACGCTGATCGGAGCCTCAGCCAACCTTATCGTCGCTGGCATAGCCAAGCGTGAGGGCCACCGCCTTTCCTATGTTGATTTCCTAAAAATCGGTGCGCCGCTCACCTTGGTAGCACTCATCATCTCCACCCTTTACATCTACTTTAGATACCTTATCGTTGTCTAGCATTTGATTAAACACTAGATAAGCTCTCGAGCCTTTTCTAGTGTTTTAACATAAGGATCTATGTTAAGATAACTAAAACATTTTTATTACTCATATCTAAAGATGAAGCCAATTTGGTAGGAGTGTTCGCCATGAATAAAAGCAAGCTTGCGGAGAATTATGTCATTGCGCTGATCGCTAGAGAACGCTTAAGGGAAGAAATACCCAAAGCCACCCTATTTTCCATTTTCGAGCCACTTATTGGACTTTTTAATCACATGAAAAATCTCATCAATCATGATATTGAATGGCATTTACAGCAATTGGAGTATTATCACAGCCATCTCTCTTACGTGACAGAAAGCAAGACAAAGGTATCTTATATTTATGAGCATACATGGAAAGAAATCGATAAACCTGCGTTGGATAAAGCGGTTAAAGCCTATCTTCTAAATCAATCAGAAAAGATTTTGAGAGAGGGCTACAAGAACATCTATGAATGAGAAGAAGGAGCAGCTGAGAGAAACCGAGCACTCCTTTCTTAAAAAGAGTACAATTAAAGGCATCTATGATTTTTTGCACTATACAGTGCACACGGTCATTTCCAGCTATAGGATGTAGGAATAACAAGCCACGCTCGCTTATTTTCAGCTGATTTCTTGATGCCTAAAAGGCTATCAAAGGCTTTTATCACTAGTCACTAGTTTATAAACGGGCATAACGGCTGATGTTCAATAATATCCCCACAGCTACAAGCATAAGTGTTAGCGAGGATCCTCCGTAGCTCAAGAATGGAAGTGTAATCCCCGTAACAGGCATCAACCCCGTAACAACGGCAATATTAATCATCACTTGAATAGCAATCATACCGATGATCCCCACAGAGAGTAAGCTCCCATAAAGATCAGGCGCACTCATCGCAATTCTGATCCCTCTCCACAGTAACAAACAAAATAACAAAAGCACAAAAGTAGCACCGATAAAACCGAGTTCTTCTGAAATAATTGAAAAGATAAAATCAGTTTGTGGCTCGGGTAAGTACTGAAATTTTTGCCTGCTTTGTCCTAATCCAAATCCTAATAAGCCTCCAGGTCCAATCGCATATAATGATTGAATAATTTGAAATCCACTGCCCAGTGCATCTTTCCATGGATCCATAAAAGACGTGATTCTTTGGATTCTATAAGGCGCTGAAATGACGAGTCCAGTGAGACCAAGCACACCAAGGGCTCCTAAAAATATAAAATGCTTAATGCGAGCACCTGCAATAAAAAGCATCGTCAAACATGTAGCAACCAGCACCGTTCCCGAACCAAGATCCGGCTGGAGCATAATAAGACCAAAAGCTAAAAAAACCAGTGCTAGAGAGGGGGCGATCCCTTTCTTAATCGTCGTCACATGCTTTTGGTTCTCTGAAAGGAACTTAGCTAAGTAAATGATCAGGGCTATTTTCATGAATTCAGACGGCTGTATGGAAAAGGCGCTCGGTCCCAACCAGCTACTCGCCCCCCCTCTGACCTTCCCAACTCCGGGAATAAGAACAAGGATTAATAAGATAAAGCAAACGAGCAAAGCAATTTTAGACCACGATCGCCATGTCCAATAGTTGATGTTCATGACAAAAAACATCGCAAGGATACCTATGATAGTGAAGATAAGCTGTCTTTTGGCAAAATAAAAAGCGTCATCAAAACGATAAGAGGCCCAAACCGCACTCGCACTATAAACCATGATCAAACCAATGGTTAAAAGCGACAAGGTAACAATAATAAGAAAGAAATCAGGTGCTGTCTTTTTTTGTGGCATGTTCTCCACCTCATTCACATCAGATGCCTTTTTCCTTTATCACAAAGCATCTTTATGGGAAAATAACCTGTCTATCTTAGCCTATGCACCGTTTCAACAAACATGTCTCCTCTCTCTTCAAAATTTTTAAATTGATCCCAGCTTGCACAGGCTGGCGATAATAAAATGACATCTCCTACATCTGATAAGTCATAAGCTACTTGCACTGCTTTTTCAACAGTATCGACTAATTGTACTCTGTTTACACCTGCTTCTTTGGCAGCTTCCTGAATTTTATTCTTCGTTTCCCCAAAGGTGACAATCGCTTTCACCTTTTTTAAAAAAGGCTTTAACGCAGAAAAGTCATTACCACGATCCAATCCACCTGCAAGTAAAACGACAGGACTTTGAAAAGCCTCTAGTGCTTTTGCAGTCGCAAGAATATTTGTTGCCTTGGAATCGTTGTAAAAAACTCTCTCATGGATCGTCTCCACATATTGCAACCGATGGGACACACCTTTAAAAGATCGCAATACCTCCGCAATAAAAGCATTCGGCACATCCATAATTTTTGCCACCACAATAGCAGCCAAAGCATTGGCTATGTTATGTTCCCCTTTTAACATCACCAAGTCCTCTCGCCTGACAATAGCTTCACCATTAAAGCAAAGTACCCCTCGCTCAAGATAAGCGCCCTCTACCTTTTTATTGACGGAAAAATAAAGTCGCTGTGCTCTGGAATCAACTGTAAATGCTTGAACTCTGGCATCATCAGCAGAGGTTACGAACCAATCCCTCTCTGTTTGATTTTCCGTTATTTTCGCTTTGGCTTGTCCATAAGCCTCCAGAGTTCCATGATAATCAAGATGCGTATCGAACAAGTTGAGAAATACTGCTATTTGAGGATGAAAGGCCTGGGCTCCCAGCAATTGAAAACTAGATAGCTCAGCAACAATGATATCTTGCCCCGTTGCTTCCTGAGCAACCTCGCTCAGCACAGTGCCAATATTCCCAGCAACAAGAGGGCGCTTCGCACTCCCCTTCAGCATTTCACCAACAAGTGTCGTTGTTGTTGTTTTACCATTGGACCCCGTTATGGCAACAAATGGCGCTTCCGAAATGAGCGCAGCAAGCGCCACCTCAGTAACGACTGGAATACCTAATTGTTCAGCCTTTTGAATCAGTGGATTCGTATACATTATTCCGGGATTTTTAACGACAAGATATGTATTTTCTGTGACAATATCTAAAGGATGCTCATTATCAACAACTCGTATCCCTAGGGCTCTGAGCTCTGAAATATGAGGATGACCACTAAGGGAGGAATGATCATTGACGGTCACCTTTGCCCCTAGCTGATGTAATAACTTGGCAGCAACAAAGCCACTTTTAGCCATGCCAAGAACAAGAATTTCCTTTTGTTGATACTTCGATAGTTGTCTCATTTTATAGCCACACCTTCAAGTAAACGCCGATCACACTTAATGCAATGCCTACGCACCAAAACGTAGAAACAATACGCCATTCATTCCATCCCGAAAGAACATAATGATTGTGCAATGGACTCATTTTAAATAGTCGCTTTCCACCTGTTGCTTTAAAATAAACAACCTGGATCATTACCGAAAGCGTCTCAATAACAAAAACACCCCCGATGACCACCAACAAAATTTCCGATTTAGTTAACATGGCAACAGCAGCAAGAGCTCCACCGAGCGCTAATGAACCTGTATCACCCATAAATACCTTCGCTGGATGTGCATTGAAAGCCAAAAAACCGAGCAACGCACCACAAACCGCTGTCGAAAAAATAGCCACATCATGCATGGAATCGTTATAAGCGATGATCGCATAGGCAGCAAAAGCAATCGCTGCCGTGCCCGATAACAATCCGTCCAAACCATCTGTAAGATTCGTCCCATTTGAGGTTCCTAGCAACATCACTAAAGATAAGATAAAATAAGCCCAATAAAAATTAATCGACCAATCCGTACCTGGGATAGTAATCATTGTGGAAAAATGTGTTTTGACAAGCACGATATAAAAAACAATGGCAACAATCACTTGTGCTAATAACTTTTGTTTGGATGTCAAACCAAGATTACGCTTCATGACAACCTTAATAAAATCATCTAAAAATCCGATGATACTAAAAGCAATCGTGACAAAAAGCAATAGCCACAAATGATGTGTCAAAAAACCATATTTTATTCCAGAATAGATGGACGCAAGCACGATAGCAAGTACTATAATGACACCACCCATCGTGGGAGTGCCTGCCTTTTTTTGGTGTTCTTGTGGACCTTCATCACGTATATATTGTCCCAGTTTCATCGTTTTTAATAAAAGAATGAAAATTGGCGAACACACAATAGCAACAAGGAAGGCGATGATTAATGTGATTAAAAGTATAGTAGTCATCTTCGATCCTCCTCGTCTTTAAGAGATTCTACTAGTGTTTCTAGCCCCGCATAGCGCGAAGCTTTGAAAAGTATCACCGTGTCTTTAGAAAGCAATGTCTGTAAAAATGGAAGTGCTTCCTCTTTGTTCATAAAATGCTTAAGCCTGATTGAAGAATGCTGCTCCATTTGGCAATTTTCAAAAATCCACTGCGCCTTATCACCAATCGTGACAACCTGGGTAATAGGATCACTAATAGCCAACGCTACTTCACCATGCAACGCTTCTTCGTTTGGACCAAGCTCATACATATTGCCAAGTACAATTAGTTTGTTAGAGAACTCATTTAAGGTCTTTATGGTTTCAATAGCAGCTTTCATTGAAGTGGGACTGGCGTTATAAGCATCGTTAATAATCAATGTACCCCTTTGCCCTGCAATACATTCCAGTCGCATGGTCGTATGCTCAAGAACTTTCAGGCCGCCAATCACACTCTCATAAGGTAAGCTGAACTGGTTTGCGACTGCTATCACATACATTGCATTCTTTACATTATGAATGCCCAAAACTGGGATAAAATAGATCTTACCCTTGACTGTAAAGGTGCTTCCTTCTTTGTTACTTTTAACATCAGAAATCGTCCAATCATTTGACTCGCCATAACCACATGAAACAACATGGATCTGCTCATGCCTCACCGCTTCTAAAAGCCGTTCATCCCCATCAATAACGAGGAGATCGCCTGGATGCATCCCTTCAATAATCTCACTTTTAGCCTTAGCAATCCCCTCCCGGCTTCCCAAAAACTCGATATGAGATTCACCAATATTCGTGATGATCCCGATATTAGGTTCAGCAATGCGACTTAATAACGCAATTTCACCGAAATGGTTCATCCCCATCTCCACTATACATATCTCACAATCCTCTGGCATTGCTAATAAGGTCAGAGGTACGCCAATATGATTGTTCAAATTACCTTCTGTTTTATGCAGTTTATAATGAGCAGCCAAAGTCGACGCCATCATATCCTTCGTTGTCGTCTTACCGTTGCTTCCCGTAATAGCAATGACGGTGGGATCAACAGCCTTCCGATAGATATGCGCTAAATCCTGTAAGGCTTTTAGTGAATCCTCAACATACAAAATTGGAAATCCAGGAGGCATTCCCTGAGGCAGGCTCTTACCACGTTGCCACAGTGTCGCTAAAGCACCATTATCTATAGCTTGAAGCAGATAATCATGAGCATCAAAACGCTCACCGACTAACGGAACAAACAGACTATTTGGCACCTGACTCCGACTATCGATTATCACAGTAAAGCGCTGTGAAGTGGTAAGCTCTTCACTATTTTGAGCAGCATAACTGATTTGTTTCATATGATGTAAATTAACACCCATGTGTTAACCGCTCCTTTATCGCCTTCTGTGCTTCTAATCGATCATCGAAATCCAATACGCCAGCCTCGGTAATTTGATACGTTTCATGTCCCTTGCCAGCAATCAGTACACTATCATTTTCCTTAGCCAGTGCTATAGCATGTTGAATCGCTTCACCACGATTGACAATCTTCGTATAGCTTCCTTGTTGCACACCAGCTTCCATATCTTTCAATATAGCTTCAGGATCCTCTGTTCGCGGGTTATCAGAAGTGAAAATGGCATAATCACTATTTCTTACGGCTATCTCAGCCATGAGCGGACGCTTTATGCGATCACGATCGCCACCACAGCCTACCACCGTAATAATGCACCCTTTGGCAAATTCCTTAATAGTGAGCAACGCATTTTCCAGGCTATCCGGCGTATGAGAGTAATCAACAATCACACTAAAGGACTGCCCGGCATTAACCATTTCAAAACGCCCAGAAACCCCTTCTATTTTAGCAATCGCTTCAACAATGATCTCCCAAGACACACCATTTAACCAACAAGCACATGCAGCTGCCAGAACGTTATAGACACTGAATTTACCAACAAGCTTCATGGCAACTGAGAATTGACCTTCTGGCGTTATAAGATCAAATGTGGTTCCTTTAGCTGAAATCACGATATTCGCCGCACGTACATCTGCCATTTCTGTGATCCCATATGTCATTAATAAAGCAGCTGTCGATTCCTTAAGTTTACCTGATGCAGGATCATCATTATTGATAACCGCGGCTTTTTTTCGTGTCGTATCATACGTATTACCTAACTGCGAGAATAGAAGCGATTTAGCATGTAGGTAATCCTCCATGGTACCATGATAATCCAAATGATCTTGTGTTAAATTTGTAAAAACAGCGATATTAAAATCTAATCCTCGCACCCTTCCTTGCACAAGGGCGTGAGAGGATACTTCCATGACTGCAGATTGCACATTATTATCAACCATATCTCGACACGCTTTTTGCAGAACGGGAGCCTCAGGCGTCGTATTGTCCACGGAAATGATTTTATCACCATACTCCATCCCTATCGTTCCAATAAGTCCTGTCTTCATTCCAGCATACTCCTGGATGCGTTTCACTAAATATGTAATTGTCGTTTTGCCATTTGTTCCTGTTACACCGATCAAATTAAGCCGGTGGCTCGGCTGTCCATATATCCTATCAGCCAATTGTGCTAACGCCCGCCGTACATCATTCACATAAATCACAGGAACTTCAGCAATGACTGGGCGTTCAGCGACAATAGCTCCTGCTCCACGAGATACCACATCACTTACATAATTATGCCCATCAAAGCGTTTTCCGGTAACACAGATAAAAAGACTCCCCGGTTGAACTTGCCGCGAATCCATTTCGACAGAAGTAATATCTGGATCCCCTTCATTTTCTAGTCTGTAAGATTTGAGTGCAGCTAATAACCTTTTTAATTTCATCCCATACACATCCTCTGCAAAACAACCATTTCCTTTTCTGTTTTCATCAACCCGGAGTCCTTTAAAACTCAATAAATTAGCCAAGTGTTTATGCACTTGGCTAATTTTACACTCATGATTATTTTAATCTCCATTATCGGATTTGTCACCTAGATATATGCGAATTGTTGAACCTTCAGGAATTTTTGTCCCAGCTTTTGGAGCTTGAGCAGTGACAACCTGTCCGCCACCGTCCACATCAATTTTCAAATTATAATAATCTGAAAGAATATCTTCTTTATTTTGCCCGATAAGATTCGGTACCTCAACGCTTTTTTGGTCACCCCAACGATACTCTTTATCCAGTCCATTGGTTCGTTTCTTGACCCCCATTGCTTGTAAACTATCACCGATGATTTTGCCTGCGATTGGCGCCGCCACTTGACCACCAAATTGAATGGTGTTTTTTGGATTATCAATGGCAACATATACCACAATTTGTGGATCATCTGCAGGAGCAAATCCCATGAAGGAGAGAATATAATTATTTTCAAGGTAACCTCCACCCTTGGCTATTTTCTGAGCGGTTCCTGTTTTTCCTCCAATTCTCCAACCATCCACATAAGCATTGCGCCCCGTTCCTTTAGCTACTACACTTTCGAGAGCATCTCTCACTTCTCTTGACGTTTGCTCTGAAATAACACGCTTTTTCAATTGCGGTGCATTTCGACTGACCACTTCAGCATTATCGGGATCAACCCACTCCTTAGCTATATACGGCGTATAGAGATAACCGCCATTAACGGCAGCAGAAACAGCCGCAACCTGCTGAATGGGTGTCACTGCCACTCCTTGCCCGAAGGCAGTTGTCGCTGCTTCAAGCGGCCCTATTTTATCAGAATCAAATAAAATACCCTTTGCTTCCCCCTGCAGATCAATACCTGTTTTAGCACCAAACCCAAAATTATCAACATATTTAAAAAGTCGATTCTTGCCAAGCATTGCCCCTAATTTAACAAAACCAGGGTTACAGGAATTTTCCACAACTTCCATGAAGGTTTCATGACCGTGTCCACCACGCTTCCAGCAATGCAAATCCGTCCCATTCACATCAATGTATCCAGGATCATTAAAAGTATCTGTTTTTAGGTTCACGAGCTTTTCATTCAAAGCAGCTGCCAGCGTAATGACCTTAAACGTCGAACCAGGCTCATAAGTTCGCCATATTGGCAAATTATGATTATACACTTTAGACGAGACGGTTTTATAATCCTCTGGGTTAAAATCTGGACGTGAGGACATGCCAAGAACTTCACCTGTATTTGGATTCATCGCAATGGCCAATGCGCTATCCGGATGGTACTTCTGATTGGCATTATCTAGCTCCCTCTCAATGATAGATTGAACCTTCGCATCGATAGTAAGCTCTAAATTCAATCCATCCTTGGGTGGCACATATTCGTCTCTAAGCGAAGACATGCGGTTGCCTTGTGCATCAGAATAGAAATCCACATGTCCTGGCTTTCCCTTTAGCATATCATCGTAATAAGACTCCAAGCCTATGAGACCTTGATTATCTATCCCAGCAAATCCAAGCACATGTGAAAGATAATTTCCAAAAGGATAGTGTCGTTTGAAATCCTCCGAAATAAATATACCAGGTAGCTTAAGCTTCTTTACTTCAGCCGCCTTCTTATTGCTAATCTTTATACCTTCAGGCTTTATATATGAAGAGCTTGATTTTTTAGTGATGGCTCTATAAACCTTTTCTGTGTTAGCATTTAATATCTGAGCCAACGCCTCAGCCGTTTTTGCAGGATTCCGCACTTGTTTTGGAACAACTAAAACGGTTGGTCGACTGACATTTGTGGCAAGCTTAATGCCATTGCGATCTAATATGTCTCCCCGTTCTGCTTCATAACGAATTTCCCTACTCCATGAATCCATCGCTTTATTCTTTAACCAATCATTTAAAAAAAGCTGGACATAGCCTAAACGAACGACAAAGACACCAAAAATGAACAAACCTATAAATAATATAAACAACAGACGCTTGCGTACGGTGACATTTGATACTCGCACCTCTCGCCCTCCCACTCTCAAAAGCATAGGCTTGTATCAAACTATGCAAAAACAAGACAAGTTAGAACAGCCATTTAAAAGTGAAAGGTCTGACACATGCGACACACAAGATGTGCTAGCTTCGACGTTGGTACATGGACATGCAGGCTTTAGTCGAAGTTCCTTAATCAATACTTCCCTCGTTTCAGAATGCTCGCTTTCCACGGACACGGCTTCAGCCTCCTCAGAAAGCACCAAACGCTTTCTTGCGGGGTCTTCAGATACGTGCTGTTCCCGCAGGAGTCTCGCCTCTTTCACTCTCATCCACTTGAGGTGAATTTGCTTTTACCACTGTGTACTTAGAAGGAGAGACTGCCTTCACTTCTTAGAGAGGATTAACATCAGTTATTGAAAAGATTCATTTATATGCTGTAAAACGCTCATTTTCATTCATTTGTATGTTGACGAGGTCTTTACAAAAATTAATAAACGAAGTCGAAACGTCATCTAAGACATCGGAGCCTTATCTACTTTATTACTTATCTATTGGTTTAAGCTGAATGTTAATGGATGCTTTATTTTTAATGGCTACGCCTTTTTGCGGTTCTTGGCTAATAACATAGCCATCACCTATCAGGTGAGGATCAATGCCCAAAACCTTAGTAAATTGCATCACATCAGTCAGTGACCAACCCGTTAAATCTGGCATAATTGGCGTCCCGCTACCGACCAAAATGATCTTGCTACCTTTGAACACCTTGCTTCCAGAATTGAGGGATTGCTTTTGAACCGTCCCCTGGGCAGCAGTGGTCACGACGTCTAAACCTTGTTTTTCCAAAGCAGCCTTTGCCTGACTAACAGGCTTGCCCACCCAATTATCAACTGTGATCGCCTGCTGTTCCACAGTTCTTTCATCAATTTTGCCGCTGGAAGGTTGAACTTTCATGTATTGTAGAGCGCTGCTCATAACAGATTTGAAAATCTGTTCATCAGGCTCAGATCCCAAATCTGTAGCCGATAAATGGGGCCGATCCACTGCAACATAGACGATAAGCTTAGGATCCTTTTCCGGAGCCATACCTAAAAATGAAAAAACATAGTTGTCTTTTCCTGTTAAGTAACCGTTAGGTCCACCGATTTGCGCCGTTCCCGTCTTGCCGATGACATCATAATTTTTGATTGCATATCCTTTTCCTGTCCCATTCTCATCTGTTATAACTTTACCCATGAGACTGCGTACTTTTTCCGCTGTTTGTTTAGTAATCGGCGTGCCCACTTGCTTGGGTTGATGCTGCTGGACAATTTTACCCGTATCAGGATTAACGATTTTTTGGACAACATAAGGCTGCATCATTTTCCCGTTATTAGCAATTGCCGTAGCTGCTTGAACAATTTGAATCGGCGTCACAGCAGAAGCTTGTCCAAATCCATTTTGGACCTGGTCATAATGAAATTTAAAATTGATTTGACTAGGATCTTCACCAGGTAAATCAATTCCTGTTTTCTTTGTAAAACCAAAGTTTTGCAAGTATTTATAAAATTTCTTAGGTCCTAATAACTTATCTTCAACCGTAGAAAAAGCAACATTCGATGAACGAACAAAACCTTGCTCAAAGGAAATAGTTCCCCAGCCTTTATCCCAGTCTCCAATTGGTCTTGTACCAGGGCTGACTTGATAAGTCCCCGACTTATAAGTAGCATTGCTGTTCCAAACCCCTTCGTTAATAGCGGCGGCAAGCGTAAATGTTTTCATGACCGACCCTGGTTCAAAGGGATTAGCAATCACGTCATCTTTATAATTCGTAATATTCTTTTCATTAGGGTCAAAGGTTGGTCGACTCGACATGGCTAAAATTGCACCCGTCTTAGGGTCTGCAACAACCGCAACCATGCTATGTGGTTTATATTTCTTATTAACATCATTCATCGCACTCTCCAAAACAGTCTGAATGGTATTATGAAGAGTTAAATAAACGTTATCACCGTCTTTGGGCTTTTTGATCAGCTTATCACTTTGTGGCACTTTAATTCCCTGATCATCACGATAAAATGATATGCTACCATCCTGCTCCGTCAGCTTATCATTTAAAGAGTTTTCAATACCTAAAACCCCTCTTTGCTTTCCAAGTTTATCATCCAATGTCGTAAACCCGACTACATAAGGAGCAAATTGACCATTTGGATAATCACGCTTGGATTCCGTTTGAAAAATAATACCAGGGAGCTTTAATTTTTCTATCTGTTGCTTTTGAGCATAGCTAATTCTCCGTCCACCAGGCCCGAGCTCTACCCAATAAGCATCCCTATTTAAAAGTGATTCAATCCGAGTTGTTGACATATTAATAATCGGAGACAGCTCCTGTGCCGTCTTTTCTTTATCTTTCACATAGGAATCTGCTTTATGGCTAATCACAGCCGTCACTGTATAGGCTGAAATATCTTGTGCTAGAACATTTCCCTCACTATCTAGAATATCACCACGTTTTGAATCAACGGCCTTGACCTCTGTCCACTGATTTTTTGCAACATGAACCAAATTTTTCCCATCGACTTCCTTCGCTTGTACCAAATAAACAAAACGTCCCATAATCACAAAAAAGAGCGATAAGAAAAATAAAGCGACGATTCCTGCCCAGCGATTGATGGATTTATTTTTTCTTGTAAACATGGATGACACCTACCTATTTATCAACCAATTTAACATTATTTATATTTAAACTCAGTCCATGTTCCTTAGCGATTTTCATAATACGACCAGGCTGTTGGAGTTTTTGAATTTGCTCATTTAATTCGCCATTACTCTGTTGAATTGTATTAACCGCACTTTGCGCATGCGTCGCAGAAATAGAAACGCTGTATATTTGAGCTTGCCTTGAGATAATAATGATTGCAACAACAAAGATCACAATAAGAGTAGACGTCCAAAGTATTTTTTCACCTTTTGTAATACGTCTACGAGGCAACATGACAGCTCGTGATTCCGACATAGCTTGCTTTTGTCTTCCGGGTTGTTCGGTTTGAGTAAATTGACGTGAGGGCTGTGCCATCCTTAATCCTCCTTATTGGGTCTCAATTTTTCTGCAATTCTTAGCTTCGCAGAACGCGAGCGACGATTGTTTTCTACTTCTTCATCTGATGGTATGATTGGTTTCTTATTAACTAATCTTAGCAATGGCTGTTTACCTTCAGGAATAATAGGCAACCCCGGCGGAAGGTCTGGGAGACGACTATGCTTTAAAAAAGCTTGCTTACACAATCGATCCTCTAACGAATGAAAGGTAATGACTGAAATCCTTCCCCCTATACTCACCATGTCAATGGCTTGCTCTAACGAATCCTCGAACACCTGCAATTCATCGTTTACAGCAATGCGTAAAGCCTGAAACACACGTTTAGCAGGATGACCACCTTTTCGTCGTGCAGGTGCAGGAATAGCTGCTTTAATCAGCTCAACGACTTCACCTGTTGTCTCTATCACTTTCTCTCGCCTTGCCATTTCAATCTTTCTTGCAATCGATTTAGAAAACTTTTCTTCACCATATTTAAAAAATATGGACACAAGCTGCTCATAAGACCACTCATTAATTACATTTTTTGCGGATAAAGCCTGTTCAGAATTCATGCGCATATCCAGAGGACCGTCATACTGATAACTAAACCCTCTTTCGGCTTGATCAAACTGCGGAGATGACACGCCTAGATCATAAAGGACACCAGCTACACTACATACACCTCTCACCTGCTGCAATTCTCTTTTTAAATGTCGAAAATTTTCTGGTATAATCGTCAACTTATCACGATGAACAACTAGACGTTGTTCAGTTTCCAAACGGGCAAAAGGATCGTGTTCAAATGCAAACAGATGTCCAGTGGTTAGATGCGATAAAATAGCTTCACTATGACCTCCGCCTCCCAATGTACAATCCACATAAATGCCATCAGACTTAATATCAAGTCCATCAACTGCCTCTTTTTTTAATACAGTCGTATGATCAAACATGGATAGAAATCCTTCCAATCTTATAAATCAAAATCGAGCAAACTTTCAGAAATTTCTCCAAATGATGATTCTGATTCTCCATAATAGCTTTCCCAAATCGCTTTATTCCAGATTTCGATGCGATTGGAAACGCCAATTACCACACAATCTTTTTCAAGCTTGGCATACTCTCTTAGTGATGGTGAAACATTAACTCGACCTTGTTTATCGAGTTGAGATTCAGCAGCACCCGAAAAGAAAAAACGGGTAAAAGCACGCGCATCCTTTTTAGTAAACGGCAACGCCTTTAATTTTTGTTCAAGCTGCTTCCATTCGTCCATGGGGTAACCAAACACACATTGATCCAAACCTCTCGTCAAGACAAACGTCGTACCAAGGTCGTCTCTGAACTTGGATGGAACAATTAATCTACCTTTTTCATCTATTGAATGTTGATGTTCACCCATGAACATAGCTGGATTCCCCGCTTTCTACCCCTATACTACCACATCCCTCCACTTTACACCACTATATATTAAAAAATATTTCTTAAAACTAAAAAAACCTTGCTGCGTAGCAAGATTTTTTCTTTTATTTATTTATTTTTTTCACTAGAGATAGACAATATAAGGTCTTCCTTCGAATGGAAATGAAGTTTCTAGCAAACGCTCGACGATATCGTCACCCAAATAATTCATGAAATAGTAAATGCTCCACACACGCTCCTGCGGACTATCATTGGGAAACAAGCTCGCTTTTACGCGTTCAAATTTACTGAGTTCAACAGTGTGTTTTTGCTCAATATTTCGCTCTATAGCCTGTTTCATATATTCTAGCTGCTTGACTACCAAATGACCATTTTTATTTGAGAGTCTTTCTAAGTGAGAATCGACGGCTTTCGCAAGTCCAGAAAGTGGCGCATAGGCTGTCAACACACTTTCTTTAACCGTATTAAATGTTGCCTCAACATCCCATTCATGCTGGGAGTCCAACCAAGCTGTCTTCTCTCTATTGAAATCCTTAGACAATACCGCAAGTATATCTAAGCCCTTTTGCTCAATCCATTGTGTCGTTTTACGATTCACCATAATCAGCCGATGTCTTAAAAGAACAGGTGGCATTTCTAAACTCAGTTCATGAAAGGCTGGAGACAGAGCTGACCAATAAGCAATTTCCCCTGGCCCACCAATAAACGCTAGAGTAGGAAGAAGCATCTCCTGCATCAATGGACGTGTCACAACATTATTGCTCAGTTGTTCTGGATGACGCTCTGCCACCTCGTAAAGATCAGCTTTTGTGGTGATCATAGATTTCGCTTTGTTACCGTAGGCTTCTCCCTCCATATGATAAAGGAGAACACGCTCGTTTCTATTGTTAATAAACAGATTCACACTGTCTGTTGATTGATCCAACTGAACATGATAGCCATTTGCTTCCAGTTCATTCAGCTGAGTAACCACTGCTGAAGCAATCTCTTGGTTATGATCAATGATTGCTTTAAAGTAGTTTGTTTCCAACTTCCTCAATCGACTATCCCCAGAATCTAATAAGACAAGCCCATGCTTCCCAAATAGCTGATGAATGAGTCCCGCAAAAAAATCCACAAGTGTCCGCGAGGTCTTTGCTACTGATTTTACCTGCTCCAACAAATTTTTTGTATAGGCTGTTTCACCATAAGCTTGAAAAACCTGCTCCAACCATTTTTCAAGCTGATCAGGATCCATGTCAATATCTGAAACTGAGGTCATACCAGCCCCCGGCATTTTATAGGGAAGCTTTTTCACTGCTTTCTGTTCCTGCTGATAGGCAAAGACATGGTTGACTTCATCATAGTCATGATCTTCACCAGCAATCCAAAACACAGGAATAACAGGAACATTCAAAGCTCGTTCCTGCTCTTGTGCCAACTGAATAATAGATAAGCATTTATGTACGGTGTACAGAGGACCCATTAATAAACCTGCTTGTTGCCCCCCAACGATGACTACCGCCTGCGGATCCTTTAAGCGTTCTATATTATTCAACACTTTATCATGGGGCTGAAACTTCTGATTAAACTGTACTAAGTAATCTGCTAAAGCTTCCCGCTCATAATCCAGTTTATTCAAATGATTTAATCGCTTCTGATAACATTCTTGGTCATTGATGTCATAATTAAAAAAAGATTGAATTGAAGCTTCCCCGTTTATATAATCCTCCGTCAATTTAGACGGCTCGGCGAGATTTATTTTTTTAATTTTCATACAAACGCCTTCCTCTCTAAACCACCTATACTTGACTTTATGAATAGAACAAAATCATTCTTTTCAAAAAAACACTCCTTAAACCCACACATATTTTTACCTAACATAAGACCCCAGTGCTAAGCACTATCTCAGCCTGCATGAGTCCAGTTCTCTTATCACATTTAAGTGTAGAGCCCATCAACATGAATCAAAGCAAAACTAAAAAACACAGACCTCATTTATTTTAGCGAAAAGTAATACAAAATACAAAAAGTACGCTTATTCAAGCTAGAAATTTTATATTCACGATCAACCCATAGACAATTAAAACACAATAGCCAATCAAAAATAACAAAAAATTGAAGCGCCAGATCCCCTTAATAAGCTGTGTCATGACAACTTGTTGACGCAACAACAAATAAAACACTGTAAAAAAAATGGAGAAGAACAAAAATACAAAAAAAAGGATACCAAAAAAGTGTTGATGCCAAATTTCATGCATGACCGCCTCTACGGCAAGCATGAAAAAAAACGTCATAATATCCACTGACCATAGCAAAGCTTTATGGAGATTTTTAAACAGGCTCCTGAATAACCGATATAAAACAATCCAAACAACGATGGGTGCTGTGACGATAAAAGCAAACAAATAGATAACTAGAGCCAAGTTACCTCCCCCCTTTCCTCCACCACTTCTTTCGACGCACAGGATGTGCTAGCTTCGGCGTTGGCACACGGATGTGCCGAGGTTTAGCCGAAGTTCCTTAAATAGTTAAAGTTTAACCAATTCCTAGCATTCAATCAATCTCTTTTCTTCACAAAAGAATGAGAATGAATAAAATAAACGTTTTACCTTAAATAATTAGACACACTCTCACTCCTCTTAATACCTTCACCATTGCTATTGCTAGCTACAAGCGAGAACCATAGGTAATAAAATGGCATAAAAAAAGAGCCTAGAGAAAAACCACGGAGTTTCTCTACACTCTACAGACCCCTCATTTGACGCACAGGATGTGCTGCTTCGGCGTTGGCACATCAACATGCCGAACACGTCAATAAAACTTTAACCGTTATCAACTTCCATCGCTAGGATCTCGTGTCAGCTTTACAATACTTTGCTCGCCCCAAGAGATTCCTGAGAGCTGCCTCGCCTTATCTAAAAAGGTAAGCAATGTTTGATATTCTTTTTCCATAGACTCATAATCCACCTGTAGTTGTTTATAGCCTTTTTGTAACCATTGATGTTCCTGCTCTAGATTCGCAAGCTGTCCTTTCAGCACTGCGTTTTCAGATTTAAGCTGCTGACCAAGCCCATCTGTATTTTTAATGCTTTCCAAATAGGATATAATCGTTGAGAGCGTTAAGGGCTGTTGCACACTAAATCTTCCTGAGCGTTGCGCTGGCTCCTGCTGTCCAGCATTGTTTGTTTTCTTCTGCTCATTTTTGCGTTGGCTATTCATTGCCTTCCTTCTCTGTTTAGCTAAAACAATCGCTGACTCATACTGCTTTCTCACCAACGAATTCCACCTAAAACCACAAGCTGCCGATGTGCGTGAAAGCTTTTTACCCACCTCTTCAAAAGAAGAAAGCTGTGTGCTTCCTTCTCTTATATGTCTCAATACGGTTTCGGCCAATAACAAATCTTCTTCTTCAGTCCAAGCATCTTGTCGAATTGTAGACATACTACCCCTCCACTTAATTACTGTTTACTAATACTATGCTTTTAATAGGATAGATAGACTTAATTATTCTAGTATTATTTTAGTGAAAAAAAGATTGCACCAGTAGCACATACTATCAATGGATCAACAAAGATCTAGGAAAGAATCATCTGGAGCTCTTACGGAAGAAAAGAGCAACTATGGCATGTTTATTTAAAATTTTGTGGTGCTATTTGTTCAATTATTTTCTGTCCCCACCGAAAGAACATGCTAGCTTCGGTGTTGGCACACGGATGTGCCGAATTTAACCGAAGTTCCTTATTAAACGCTTTCTTGCGGGGTCTTTGGACACGTCCTGTACCCCTTCATAAAAATAAACACCCTAAAAGTTAGATTGTGACTCTAACTTTTAGGGTGTAGGACATAACTATAACTAGAACATTTTTTACTATTTCAGGCTAGTCATATCCCTGCCTTTTTCAAACTCATGATTATTTTGCAATAACTTCTCTACCCTTATAGTACCCACATGCAGGACAGACACGGTGGCTTAATGTATATTCACCACAATTATCACACTTAACCATACCTGGAATGGTCAATTTAAAATGGGTACGACGTTTATTTTTACGAGTTGTTGATGTTTTTCTTTTTGGTACTGCCATTTTTCCCACCTCCTTGAATAAACTTCAATCATTGAAAAGCTGTTTTAACTTTTCTAGCCGAGGGTCAATGTGATTCCGTTGCACTTCCTCTGTCATCAATTCCCAGCCATTTCCTTTAAGATGTGGCGTTTCCTTCACCTTAGCGCTCACAACCCGTATTGGCTTTTGCACAAGAATTTCCTCAACAATATACGGCTTGAGATCGATGATTTGATTCTCCACATCATGCACCTCTTCTCCGACCACATCCTCTCCCGTTATCCGAGAACTAAGACGAAAGGTCTCAGAGGTATGAATATGAAAGGGATAAAGTACGTCATCAAGCGTAACCGAACAAGGTAAGGTCAACGCACCTTCTATGGTTATGTTGAAAGTGACAACCCCCCGTTTTATACTCCCTAAACCAGTTACCTTAACTGGTGAAACATCACGCACTTCAAAATCTCTTTGCTTTAAATCATCGATAGAGATGGTTTCATTGACTTCTAAACTATCTTCTCTGTGCTTCAATAACTCAGGTACCGACCACTTTAAAACCATTTTTATACCACCTCAAAGCAACAAATGTAATTATAATAATAGTCATGGTAAAAGTCAATATACCTTTACACAATCTCGATAAAAGCCTATTCTATAGATAGCTTGAAAAGGTATATCTTTTGTTACACTAATATACCTACCCCTATTTTATACTATCTCATAGTCCTTGTCTCTCACTATTTCATTAACTGTTGGAGGTAACCATGAATATCGCAGGCGTTATTGTTGAATACAATCCTTTTCATAACGGACATCTCTATCACCTAGAAGCAACCAGAAAGCAAACAAAAGCAGACATGGTAGTTGCCGTCATGAGTGGACCCTTTCTACAACGCGGCGAGCCTGCTTTGCTGTCAAAATGGGAACGCACGAAGCTAGCGCTCCAAGCAGGTATTGATATTGTCATTGAACTACCCTATACCTACGCAACACAGCGTGCTGAAGTCTTCGCTTGGGGTGCTGTGTCTTTGCTCCATGCCATTGGTGCGACACATCTATGCTTTGGAAGTGAAACAGGAACAATCGAACCCTTTCTAAAAACCATTGACCATTTATCCGCACGAAAAGAAGATTACAATCAGATTTTCAAAAAATATATAGCAGAGGGACATAGCTATCCTCAGGCAAATGCTCTTGCTTATAAGGCTCTGGATTTCCCTGAGGAAGAGCTTCTAGATCTCTCGAAACCGAATAATATTCTCGGTTATCATTATGTGCAAGCTGTACAAAAATTACAGAGTTCCCTTCAAATAAACACGATAAGGCGGGTGCAAGCCGATTATCACGATACTGACATTACCCACGACCATATTGCAAGCGCAACAGCTATACGCCAAGCTTTATTTCATTGCAATAGGAAATCGGAATCCCCCCCACTTGAACAGCTCATCCCACCGTTTACTGCAACCGCCCTTACACATGCGCAAAAATTCAAAATTCTAAGACATTGGGAAGATTATTTTCCTTACTTAAAATATCGTTTGTTAACAACATCTAAGGAACAACTCCATCATTATTATGAAGCTGAAGAAGGCTTAGAGAATCGGTTTAGTCGCACTAGCCAACAAGCACAGAATTTTACAGAATTTATGGAAGCAGTCAAAACCAAAAGATACACTTGGACACGTATTCAACGCTTGTGCACACATATGCTAACCGGCACAACAAAGGCAGAGATGGCAGCAGCAAACCAACTCTACCCCCCTCATTATTTACGACTTCTTGGCATGAGTCAGTATGGTCAACGCTACCTTCATCATTATAAAAAGCGGCTATCCCTTCCCCTGGTCACCAAGATCAGTGATAGTGACTCTCAAGACCTTTTTATCGATTATCGTGCTGCAGAATGCTATCAGCTTGTTGACAAAAATAATAGAAAGGCACCCCGAGAATATCAAAGAACACCTATCAGATACGATACCCAAAAAAAATGTTTCATGTAGAAAAAAAGAAACGCGCACTCATTGTCCTCATCTTCCCTACGCTTATTTTTTTGTTTTAAGTGTGTTTAAAAAGTTCACGGCATCTTGAAAGGTACTGACTGGAACGATCTTCATATGCGTGCCTATATCCTTAGCGGCAGCAACGGCATCCTGAGCTTCATGATCAGCCGTTGGAGCAAAAAAGTAATCGGCACCTGCTTTATCAGCAGCAACAATCTTTTGTTTTATGCCGCCAATCGGTCCTACTTTCCCATCAATAAAAATCTCACCCGTTCCACAAATATCATATCCTTTTGTTATGTCCATTGGCGTTAATTGATTATATATCTCTAGAGACATCATTAATCCAGCCGAAGGTCCGCCTATTCCCTGAGTATTAATATGCACCTTAGGATTAACATTAACGCCCATATCATCTCCTTGCAATATGCCTAGCCCAATCTTCTTATCCTGATTTTCGTCCAACCATTCTTTTGGGAATTTGGCAATCTCTGTTGTCACGTTAACTATCCTTTTTCCACGTTTAACCTGGAGTCTAACAGAATCCCCCAATTTTTTATTTTTTAGTTCACGAGCTAGGTCATCCATGTTATGAACAGCTTGACCATCAATGCCAGTGATAATATCCTTAACCTTCAATACTTTTGCTACTGGCATTTTTGAATTTACATTTACAACTAATACACCGTTCTGATGAAGAATCGGGTGTTTGTTAGCCGCTTTATAAGCCACATACGTCGCCTTAACTTGTGATGCATTCATATAATTAAGCTGGCGAACATTCAATTCTTCATTGGTTTCATCTGGAAGCTTGATTTGTTGTGCCTTCACGACTTGTGTATACTTATTAAAATCATACTTTGCCTTTAAATATTGAAAAACATTAGCCTTACCCTCTAGAACTGTCACTAAACGCATGGTGCCTTTTTGCGAATAGGCATCTTTTACCTTAATCATCGGTGACAGATCATCAGCTGTCCCTGGTTGCGTAATGAAATAGGGTAACCTGATAACATTCATTAAAATGCCGACACCAAGGATAATAACAATGATTGAATAGATTATTTTACTGCGTTTCTTACGCAATTATAAGCGCCCCCTTCCCATCGTTAACAAGCTGGCTAACCTAGCAAATGCTTCTGAGCATCCTCTTCACCAATCTATAAATATGTCCATAGAAGCTAACATTCATGTAGGTCTCTATCCGAAATAATTAACCTGACTTAACGTGCACACGAATCCAATAGTAAACGCTAGTACCACAATGGCAACAGAGTATATCAGCTACAAAAACGTTTATCTCAGTTGGTCTAAACTCGTCCGTCATGCGTATATTTGGACTAGTAGAGATGTTTTCCCCTGCCTCTCATACAAAACAAAGCTATTTATGAGCAATAGCGTCGGTCTGGAAAGGAGAATACAGAATTGAGTCGAACAAGATTAAAAACTTATGCCATTGCGCTGTTTGCACTATTTATCGCTGGAACAATCATCGCTTTTCCAAAAATTTCTGTAGAGGCCTCACTTTCAGGTCTAAAAATGTGGTGGAATATTGTTTTTCCATCCCTGCTACCTTTTTTTATTATTTCAGAACTTTTAATTGGATTTGGAGTAGTCACCTTCATCGGAGCCTTGCTTGAGCCAATCATGCGCCCGATTTTTAAAGTTTCCGGCGTTGGCGGATTTGTCCTTGTGATGGGCATGGCCTCCGGATTTCCCGCTGGAGCAAAAATGACGGCACGTTTATACGAAGAAAACAAGCTGTCCAAAACGGAAGCAGAACGCCTTGCTGGTTTCACCAACTTCTCCAACCCTTTATTTTTATTCGGAGCAATTGCCATCGGATTTTTCAAAAAACCTGAATTAGGTATTGTTCTAGCCCTTTCTCATTATCTTGGCAATCTTCTCGTTGGTCTATGCCTACGTTTTTATAAAGGACATGAAAGTCTTACAACAAACAAAAAAGAGCCAAGACGATCATTCATGTACTTTCCCAAAACGATCATCAAAGCCCTCGATGCCATGCACCAAGATCGGATTAAGCAGAAAAAGCCTTTCGGAAAAATGCTAGGGGATGCTGTGCAATCTTCCGTATCTACCTTATTGATGGTCGGTGGTTTTATTATTTTATTTTCTGTCTTCAATCGCATTTTGGATGCCGTCAACGTCACTAAGATTATCGCTTCCTTTTTCAAGCTCATTTTTGGCGTTCTACACATGGCTCCAGAATTAGCCACTGCACTGGTTCCAGGTTTATTTGAAATCACGGTTGGTGCCAATCGAATCGGACAGATTGATGCACCCCTTATGCAACAAATCATGCTCGTTGCTTTTATTTTAGGCTTTGGCGGCTTTTCCATTCAAGCTCAGGTCACTAGCATCTTAAGCGATGTTCGTTTAAGCGTGAAACCCTTCTTTATCGGACGGTTGCTACAAGGCTTGTTCTCATCCGTCATTGTTATCTTTTTATTTCATATATTTTCCATTCAAACTCATACACCTAGAAAAGAAGCCATTTTAACGACATTAGCTCCGATAAAAGCGAGCTACAATCAACTGCAGCTACACAGTACTGAATACCTACAAATCGGGTCTCTCATTACTCTCATCACTCTCATGACATATATCTTGATAAAATGGATGGCCCGGATGCATTATTTTTCAAATTAGATCATCGAATTTTTTGTTTAAGGCTATCTCCACTTCAGGTGACACTAATTCGGACACTTTACCATGGTATCTAGCGATTTCTTTTACAATGCTGGAGCTCAAAAAAGAGTATTCGCTATTCGTCATCATAAACATAGTCTCAATGCTATTATCCAACTTTTTATTCATCGATGTAATTTGTAATTCAAATTCAAAGTCAGAGATCGCACGCAATCCTCTTAACACAACATTCACCTGACGCTGTCTGGCGTAATCAATCATTAAGCCTTGAAAAGAGTCAATTTCAATATTGGGCAAGTGCTTCGTTGTTTCTTTAAGCAGATGGACACGCTCTTCGATAGAAAATAAAGGGCTTTTCGAAGAATTGTGTAAAACAGCGACAATGACACGATCGAACACGTTTGACCCCCGCTTAATAATGTCTAGGTGCCCTAATGTTACAGGATCAAAGCTTCCTGGATATAAAGCAACTCCTGACATGCTTCCACACCTCACGATTTTTCTACGTAATGATAATAAATACTTATTGCTGTTTGCTCATGAGCCGTTTGAAACTTCCAACGTTGAATAGTGGGTGACAACACCTCTTCCAACTGATTTGCTTCTGAATGCTCAATAACAAGGTATCCTTTTAACTGTAATAATTCTAGCAAAAGGATTTTTTCAATATCTTTTTCAATGCGTCTAGCGTCATAAGGGGGGTCAAGAAAGATTAACGAAAAGGCTTCATGACGTTTACCCAATAGGGTTAAAGTTCGTCCAGCATCACTGTGATAAATTTCAGACCGATTCTGCAGATGACAACGCTCAAGATTTTCTCTTATGGTTTGAACAGCAGGCATGTACCGATCGACAAAAATGGCTTTATCTGCACCGCGACTCAATGCCTCAATACCCAAACCCCCGCTTCCGCCATACAGATCAAGAACCTTGCCACCATTAAAATAAGGTCCAATTATGTTGAACAATGTTTCCTTCACCTTGTCCGTCGTTGGCCGTGTGTTTTTTCCACGAACGGCTTTTAGGCTGGTCCCTTTACAATCACCCGATATGACTCTCATGCATTCTCACCTTAGTTAATGAATTTACGTTCCTATCCTACCATAAATTTTTAGGATGACAACTATTATGATAGGAAATCACATTCTTATGTATAGAGTTGAAAGGTTCCGTTTATAATAAAAATAACAACATCACCACTCATGATGTTGTTTCCAACCGCGGAGACTTACGTTTCCCCATAAGTTTTTCCGCCGGTTTCTCCTCTCCCATTGTCTTGACATACAAAGTATGTATGGGACACCCGCAGGCATTCTACCTGCGGGTTTTTTTACATTTAATTGTGCTCTCAAAAGACCCTACCCTATCTTCGCCTTAAAATAACATTTTTATTATAATAAAGGCATCGATGTTTCCTCTTTTTGTTCATATTCAGTCTTCCTCTTATAAAGCGTGGAAACGTCTTGTAAAAACGATGGATCAATTTTTCGCGTAAATCGCTGTTTTTGCAAACGATTCATGATGCTTTCACTGTCTTCTTTATCACAATAAAGCACAGCATATTTCAATTTTCTTGATACATAATAAATATTTCCATACTTTCTAAGCGCTTTAATATGCTTTAAATGGTAAAGCCAGACAATCATCCCAGCTCGCTCAGTCGTCATGGCTTAATCTCCTATCTTTTTGCAATTTTTAGTGTAAGTCTATCATGTATATAATGGAAAAAGCAAGCGCATACTTCAGCACGAGTTACCTAAAAATTGCCTATACCATCTGCTTTTTGGTAGGCAAATAAGGGCTAGCATCCCCATGGAGATGACAACCCTTATAGCGTTGATCAAACTATGATCTTAATGACAGCCACACGCACCACCGCTGCCGCAACCCCCTCTATCGAAAAATGGATCGCCTGTCGGGACTTTGATGGATGGTGATACTGCTTGTGCTAATATTTGACTAATGGCATTGAGTAGCTTCTCAAAATCATCTTCCGCTTTCTTATAGGAAGCTATGGTATCATTTAAATCTAACTCTCTTTTTATGTCCATCATCGCTGTGATCACTGTCTTATAATCAGGATGGTATTTACCAAAACGTTGAACTTCATCATAACTCTCTCTCAGTTTGGTAAAACGACTGATTAAAGAAAGAGCTTCTTGGTCTTGAGCAAGCTGTCTTTTACAATGACGATAGTGCTCCATGACCTCTGAATCCCCAAGCATGTCAACAATGCCATCAGCTTGATCCATCAGCTTGATGTGTTCCATCGTAGCAATCATTTAGAACACCTCCATCACTATTGTAACATGAAAACAAGCAATTTCCATATCCGAGCTCTAAAAATAGATACCCCTTTAAGCTTCACCACACCACTCTCATCCCATTTCCATTAAACATGCCAACTACTTCTGAATAACTTTTTCAGATGCTTCTGTCGAAATAGACGTAGACATTTCAATAAACATATTAATCATTGTTAAGCAATCACCAAGACGCTCAATTCGCTTATTCAAAGATCTTCCAAAATAATCGTTTGCTGCCGATTGTATCTCATTAATTTTTTCGGGACAATGAGACAACTCCATATACCACTTGGGGTTTTGATGTAGATACTCCCACAGTTCGGGTTCTCGATCCAAATAAGCAATAATCTCTGGCCTCATATGACCTAATCCCTTCTAAAATAAGGCGATGGCTGGAAAGTATTGTTCACCTGTTGACCATCCGGAATAGTGTAAAAGGGTTGTTGTTGAGGTTGCGAAGTCTGCGGCTTGAACTGAACAATTAAATCCTGTATATTCGTCAACACGCCATTAAATGAATTCAAATGCTCCTGCATCTCGTTAGCATCAATATTACTAATAAAATCCAAAGCACGCATGATCTCATTTGCCCCTTTTGGCTTTTTACGTGGCTCATCTTCAGAAGAGATACCATACTGCCTCCAAATCTCATGGTGTTCACCTAGCAACAAATAGTCATCGAAAACATCTTTCCAGGAACGCTTTTGTTCTCTGACAACTTTAATCAGTTCAGGATGTTCTTTTACAAATGCTTTAAATGCATGAATGGACTCACTTTTTTTCCTCACCATTGATAGATCACCTTTGCTTTATAATAATGGCTCTAGCATATTATAGGCAAAGATTCTTAATAATGTGCATCCATTTTAGCCAATTGAATAGCTATTCTTTGGGACACTATAGAGCTTGAACAAAATCCTGGGTATAATATTTTTTATAGACACCGACGCCGAGCTCTGTAAATCTTTTATCTAATAAATTCTTCCTATGACCCTCACTGTTGATCCAACCTACCACGGCACTAATGCCATCAGTATAGTTCCACGCAATGTTTTCACCAGCCACCCGAAAAGCAATCTTCTGTTTTTGTAATCGGTCACTCAGGCTCCCTTGCCACTTAGAATCATGTGAAAAATAATCCTTATCATTCATTTCCTTGCTATGGAAATAAGCAGCCTGATCCGCTGAATCATTTGAGTCTAATGGTTTGAGATGATTATTCATTCTAAATACATTCGTAATATCAAGAATTTCCTGTTGTTCTGCTTGATCAATGTTTTGCCATTCTTGCTCGGATGGCTCTGGTGGATGATCTAAATGCCCTTGATATACCAGTGTATACGGCTTCTGTTTGATCAGTAAATCGCTTGTCCAATAGCGAACACCAATCAATTTATTTGTAAAATGATCAAAATACAATTGTACCCATTGATCCCCAAGCTTGATAAGCGGCTCAACCATTAATTCATCCTCTGCCAACTCAAACTCTACTTTTGTTTTCTTATACGTCAACGTCACATTGTCACTAGGCGTTACCTTCTTATAAATATCAGGCGCATCCTCACCAATCTTAAATGGAGCGGTTGGCAAGGCTTTACCTAAAGCAAGCACGGTCACAACCTTATTATTTTCCATACCAATCTGAAAATATTTTGGGGTGCCTTGACCATAGATCCACCATTGATAACCATATGCCGTCGGATCAATGCGCTCCGGCTCTCCAATTTGGTTCATTACCGATTCCTGTGTTTGACCCATAAAGGTATATAAACCTTTTTTTGGAATCTTAAAGGCCATTGGTTTTTGGGATTCAATCTTGGGACTACGGTCTGTTGACGAATTCGAATTCCCTTGCTTAGAAAAATCAACCATGAATGCGACAAAAAAAACAACGATGGCAATAATTAATATCAACACGTTAGATTTACGCAGTACAGTCAACTCCCGTTAGTCAGCGTGCTTATACATTCATGCAAGTCATTTGCATGCAACTCACTCACATATGAATAAAAGATACCTTTTTTCTTTTAGTGTACCATTATTTTTGATAACCTCTCAAAAATATTTGCTTAATTACTATTTAATCACTTTTTACCTACTCTTCATTTTAGACAGTATTTTGAGAAATAATCACTTTTTATTAAATTATAACAATCATTGAATTTCTTTACTATTCATACTATTATAAAATAGAAATTATTGGTTAAGAAGGAGGATTGATCATGCGTTTTGAAGAAACGTCAATTGAAAATCTCATCATCCCTTTTCCTGCATTAGAGCACATCATGGCGGGCGCAGGAATGATTAGAGGAGGTCACTGGGATTACGAACGCGTCACCTATGATTTTAAATTTGAAAATAGGACGAATGGCAGTGTCTATTATTTCCGTATCCCCGGAATCGCAATCCAAGGGGAAATTGAAAGCCACAATGGTCAAGTAAAATTGCTTGCGCCTTATGTTGGGCGGCATTATTACCCACATGGCGTCGAATACAAAGAACTATTTCCCGACTATGTTGTTACTAAATGCAAGGAGAAAATCTCTCAGCTTGAACATGCTTTGACGACATACGTTGAAACTTAAAGCCCCAAAATTAAAACGCCTTCACTTCTGCCTATTTGGTGGGCTTCAAAAACTATCCTTTGAAACCCTCTCCTTTTGCTTTCTCTCAGCATGCGTATACGGTACTTTATAAGAAGGATGCTTGAGCTAATCTCGTGCAATCATCTTGCTCATATAAAATTCATCCATAAATGACTCTCCAAACTTAATCGCCCTTCGGCGGATGCCCTCCACTGTAAAGCCACATTGACTATACAGCCATAAAGCCGGCTTATTCTGCGCCATCACTGTCAATTCAAGTCGGTAAACACCCGCGTCTTTAGCTCGCTTTTCGACAGCTGTTAACAGCTTCTTACCCAATCCCTGACCTTGATATGCTACAACTATGCCCATCACAATGGATGCTCGATGCTTCGTTCGCTTCAACTGACTACCAGTGATCATAGCAAAACCAACAAGCGTTTCCCCATCCTCCGCCACAATGAGATGTTTGGTTATATCATCAACAAAGGTTTGCAAGATTTTTTTTTGTTCATCGACCGTTACCTGTCTTTCATCAGGCTCATATAGCATGAAACGTGATTCACGATCCAGTGTATTACTAAGTTGCAGAAACTGCTCAGCATCCCTGATTTCAATAGGTCTAATTCTCACTTATACCCCTCCTTCATGTCACATAGATCTTAGAAAGCTGTCCCAAAATGCGCTATATGAAACCATTCTATTAATCAAAACCGCAAAATATCAATACATAAATTAAAAGCGTCCAAAAAAGCCCAATCCACACTCTACAAAGTTGAAACAGACATGCTCCATCATAAAAATGGCATTCATATGATAAAAAAATAGTAAGACATAATTAAAAGGCATGAGTCCAATACACTATCCTACTCACACCTCTATCATCGCTCAATGGATGATGCCTATTCAATTTTATAAGATCGTTTCAATTCAAACATTTATCTGAACGATTCACCTGTCAGGATCTTAATCAAGCAACACTGACTTCACTATGCCCTATGATATCCAAACAATGGACACAAAGCTAATCACTGTTAAAAAAGCTACTGATGCACCACTGTATAAAAACAATGCGGGAAAGCCATGATCTTGTTCTTTCATGTGCATAAAATAATATAGCTGAAACACCACTTGTACGATAGCCATCGTAACGATAAAGATTGCGATGAGATAATCATTGATGCTATCCCGCAACATCACAGCAACAAAGGCTAAGACAGTAAACAAAATCATGAGAACAAAGGATACAAAATAGTGAATGAGCTCTTGACGTTTTTTTTGCTTTTCTAGGTAATGATTAATAGTCGATTGGTTCCAATCCATCTGTTGTTAGCCTCCTAAAATCCCAAGTAGATAGACGACAGTGAAAATAAACACCCAAACCACATCAATAAAATGCCAATACAAAGCAGCGATATAATATTTTGGTGCCGTCACTGTTGTAATCCCTTTTTTATAAGAAGCGATCATGAGCGTTGAAATCCAAAGAATACCAAAGAACACATGAGAGCCGTGGGTACCGACCAATGTGTAAAAGGAAGATGAAAAGGCACTTGTCTTATAGCCCAACCCTTCTTTTACATAATTGAAAAACTCATAGATTTCTAAACTAAGAAAGCAAAGCCCCAGCAAGATGGTCACCCAAAACCAAAATTGCATCATTCTTAGCCGATAGTCCTTTAAAGCCAGAATAGCAAATACACTCGTTAAACTGCTAAAAAGCAGGATCATCGTGGAAATAAATGTCGTTGTTATACTAAATAACTCATGTCCTGCCGGACCATTTCCTACCTTATCACGCAGTGCTAAAAACGTGGCGAACAGCGTGCCAAAAAGAACCGTTTCTCCTCCCAGAAAGAACCAAAACCCAAGAAATTTATTTTTCCCTTCCAAGGTAGCTTTCTCCGGATTAGGAAGTTTTTCGATACTTAACTCATATGCGTTAGACATGCTACTCAATCACCCTCTCTGTGTCAATGATTTCTTGCTTATGAATATGGATCCCGTGATCATCTTTCAGAGAGTGAATAAGCATCATCAAGAACAATAAGGCAACGCCCATACCTGCAAAAAACAAAGAGCCCTTATTCAGAGCAGTGCCCATTTTATCGGCATAAATAAAACCAAAGCTCACAATGGTTAAAGCCAAGGACATTAAAAAGGGCAAAATGGATGGGGAAGGCATATGAATATCTCCAAGTGGTTCCGCAGGCATCACTTTGCTACTGCCCTCCATCTTGGCTTTCCAAAATGGGTCTATCCCCTTCACAAGCGGTATTTGCGCAAAATTATACTCTGGAGCAGGCGAAGGAAGCGACCATTCCAATGTCCGTCCAAATTCCCAAGCATCACCTTTTGCCTTTTTGCCATTTGCTGTGGTCATCACAACATTAATCACTAAACAGATAACCGCAACAGCCATGCCAACTGCACCAATACTGCTGATTAAATTACCAGTGGTTAAGCCGTCTCCTGACAGGTACGTAAAATAACGACGCGGCATACCCATTAAGCCTAAGAAATGCTGTGGAAAAAACGTCACATGAAAACCAAAGAAGAAAAACCAAAAGGTTACTTTCCCAAGCCTTTCATTTAAAAATTTCCCCGTCATCTTTGGCCACCAATAAAACAAGCCCGACAATAAGCCAAAGACAACGCCACCAACAATAACATAGTGGAAATGAGCAACGACAAAATAACTATCATGATATTGGAAATCAGCTGCCGGAACTGCTAACATAACGCCTGTTACACCGCCCAAAACAAAAGTGGGAATAAAGCCAACAGCAAACAAGTTTGCCGTTGTATAATGCACTTGACCACCCCACATCGTGAATATCCAATTAAATATCTTCATCCCAGTTGGAATAGCGATCGCCATCGTCGCAATCGCAAATAAAGAATTTGCCATCGGGCCTAACCCAACAGTAAACATGTGATGCACCCATACCATAAAGGCTAAAAATCCAATGAGCACGGTGGCAAAAACCATTGAAGTGTAACCGAACAACCTTTTTTTAGCAAAGGTCGGAATGACCTCAGAAATAACACCGAACGCCGGTAAAATAAGGATGTACACTTCTGGATGTCCAAATATCCAAAATATATGCTCCCAAATAACACCATTCCCACCATTTGCCGCATTAAAAAAGTTAGCTCCAAAAATTTTATCGAATAGTTCGAAGAATAATCCAACAGTTAGCGCAGGAAAGGCAAATAAGATCAGGGCTGATGTGATGAGCGCCGTCCAAGTAAATAATGGCATACGCATGAATGTCATTCCTGGGGCACGCATGTTAATGATGGTAACTAAAAAATTGATACCTCCCATCAATGTGCCAGCACCAGCTACCTGTAAGCCCAAGATATAGAAGTCCATTCCACTTCCCAAGAACTCTGTAGAAAGCGGAGCATAAGCAGTCCAACCTCCGTCTGGTGCACCACCTAAAAACCAGCTAGCATTGAGGATTAAACCACCAAGAAAAAACAGCCAAAACCCAAGCGCATTTAAAAATGGAAAGGCAACGTCTCTCGCTCCTATTTGCAAAGGAACAACGGCATTTAACAACGCAAAGATCGCCGGCATGGCCGCCAAAAAAATCATTGTTGTGCCATGCATCGTCATCACTTGATTATAGGTCGAGCCTACTAAAAGGTCATTTTGAGGAACAGAAAGCTGAATCCGAATGAGCAGAGCCTCAATCCCACCTACAAGGAAAAATAGTCCCGCTCCACAAAGATACAAGATGCCAATTTTCTTATGATCGACTGTCGTTAACCACTTCCATAACCAGGGAAGAAAGCCTTGTTTTTCTTCACCTATCGTTATCGGAGTTGTCGCCACAGATATATACCCCCTTTTAAGCCTTATGATTTTACTGTGTTACAGATAATGTGAACAAATAATCTGCAATTTGCTTAATTTGACCCTTTGAAAGATTAGCATTCATACCACGCCTCGGCATTGTAGCTCCAGGTTTCTCTGCTTGAGGATTCCAAACCCATTTTTCTAAATTTTTCTTGTTATGATCTAAAAATCCAGCAATAGTTTGTCTATCTGCAAAGTTCGTTAGATTTGGAGCAATACCCGCATCTTTATTGCCGACAGCATGACAGCTCATACAGTTATTTTTAAAAAGCCCTTGACCTTGCTTAGCGCTTACATTTGTCGGATCACTAGGACCCGCTTTCATGTCAGATACCCACGTCTTAAAATCAGTTTTGCTAACCGCTTTCACATTAAAGTACATTAAAGCATGGGAAGCGCCACAAAGCTCCGCACAACGCCCGCTATACATGCCCTCCTTATCCGCCTCAAGCTTAAGCTTTGTTGTTTGACCGGGATTAACATCGACCTTACCACCTAAAGCAGGTACCCAAAAAGCATGCGTCGTGTCTTTAGATGTCAAGTTGAAAATAACATCTCTTTTTTTAGGAATGACAACCTCTTCACCCGTAACAATTTTTTGATCAGGGTACTCAAATTCCCACCAGAATTGATTAGCAGTCACATTGATAACTAAAGCGTCCTTTGTGACATCCTTAGAAGTCGTGTCTGAAATTGAAAATGTTTTTGCAACAGTTGGTACGGCTAAAATCGCCAAGAGAATGATTGGAATGACTGTCCAAATCACCTCCAGTACCACACTACCTTCCACCTGTCTAGGTATGTATTCCTCTTGATTTCTACGCTTACGGAATTTGATCACAACGTAGGCAAACATCATACCAACGATCATGACGACGATGACCATGATCGCAATGCTAAGTATCATCAGCTTTGCCTCTTCATGAGCCTCATCACCCATTGGTTCTAGGGCAGATACACCTTCTTTTCCGCAAGCCGATAGGAGTGCTGTTAATACAACAAGAGGAAGGAAGTGCACTACATGTTGCCATTTCTTCTTCATGACGTGACCCTCTCCTTCTTTATAGGTAGTAATAATATAATAAAACGGTTGTCGCCAAAAAAAATGATGAAGCACACTTTTTTCTTACTGACGACAACCGCTTAATAACACCTATTTAAAAAGCACAGAAATGATCATGACGACGAATAATATGATCATGTAATTCAAAGAAAAGAGAAACATGTTGCGAGACCACTTTGCCATATCCTTTGTAAAAAACCCAGAAATACTAATAGCCAACCAAGCCCCTCCCATCACGATCGCTGCAATAACATAAACAATACCTAATTCATACAGCAGGAGGGAGGCGGGTAACAGCAAAATAACATAAAAATTCATCTGCCTCTTAGTCATTTCTTTGCCAGCAATCACGGGAAGCATGGGAACACCTGCTCTACGGTATTCATCAACACGCTTTAATGCCAATGCTAAAAAATGCGGTGGTTGCCACAAAAACATAAAAGCAAACAATAGCCAAGGAACCATGTTCGATAGACTTGGATCTATGGCTGCCCAGCCCATCATCGGCGGTGCAGCACCTGCAATGCCACCAACGATCGTGTTGATGGAGTGTGTTCTTTTCAACCACATTGTATAAACAACCACATAGACAAACAAGGCAACAAGACCTATGACTGCAGAAACCATTGAGCCCATAAATAACAAAATAGCACCCAAGGCAGATAAGATGATCCCACCCCAAAGCACCTGATTGGGATGTAAACGACCTACTGCTGATGGTCGATGCTTCGTTCGTTCCATCAATTGATCCATATCACGATCAATGTAATTATTCAAACAACAACCGCCTGCGATCACAAGAGCAGAACCTGCTAAAACCAACACCATATTTATTATATTATCAAAAAATAATTGGTCTGTAAGCTTGAGCGCCAACCACATTCCCGCAAATGTTGTAAAGAGGTTAGAGTAAACAATACCCGTCTTACAAACATCCAAAAAATCCTTAAACATGCTCGATTTTTTTCCCGACGAGGCTGATAGAGCTGGCGTATCTATAACATGCGTTGAATCGTGAGTACTCAACGATTTTGACAATTGGCTCGCTTCCTTTCTAAATCAAAACGGCGCTTTTTCTGAAAACGCGAGACCATCTTAAATCTTCATTCCAATTATAATAAATGATTCAATGTAATTCATTTAGAACAACTAATTTAAAAATATCTTTACAAATTGAATTGTTTCTTAGTGTTCACAAATTGGAGATTTATAGAAGTTCGTTTATGTTAGGATAAATGGTGTAAAAAATAAACCAATCCTTTTTCATTATATACGAAGACAAAGGCTTTGTATACTTTGCAAGAAATTGACATCAAATCGACAAACTTAAATGGAACATCTATAATTTATCATAACAAATTTCTCGACTGAGAAGGTGAATGAATGGATCGCATTTTACGTTATTTAGGAATTTTTACGTCTTTCGGCATGTTGCTTGTTGTTATCATGGGAGCCATTGTTACCAATACTGACTCCGCATTAGGCTGTGGGCATCACTGGCCATTATGCTACGGACAAGTCGTACCTGATACAAGCAATCAGCACACCTTTATAGAGCTTAGCCACAGAGCTGTTTCTGCCATTTTTGGACTGTCCATCGTTATCTTGAGTGTATGGGCATGGATACGTTGCTCCAAGGTAAAATGGATTAAATTTTTAGCCATCTGTTCTGTTTTCTTTGTTTTATTGCAAGGTTTATTAGGAGCAGCAGCAGTTATCTGGGATCAATCTTCCTTCATTTTGGCCTTGCACTTCGGCATCTCGCTCGTTTCTTTTGCCAGTGTCGTCTTGTTAACCGTCATTCTGTATGAGGCAACCGGGGCTGTAGAAAAGATTCGACCAGCAACTGGAAAAGGCGTGCTTTGGAATCAAGTCCTCTTGATCATCTATACTTATATCGTTGTTTATAGTGGCGCTTTTGTACGGCACACAGACTCTGCTCTCGGATGTCGAGATTTCCCATTATGCAACGGTCATATTGTTCCAGATCTATATAGCAGAGCGGGCATTCAGTTCGGGCACAGAACGCTGGCAGGCATTCTAGCATTGTGGATCATTGTTTCGTTTATTCACGCTCTTTTAAAATATAAGAATGAAAAATGGTTGGTTTGGGGAACTTTCATTGCTTTTCTTTCAGTGCTTGGTCAAGCAACCAGTGGCATTATGATTGTTTTGTCACGGCTTGATTTAACCTTCTTACTCTTCCATTCCTTTTTCATAACGTGCCTTTTTGGTGTCCTGTCATTCATGACACTGATTGTCCTGCGAAAAAATGATTAAGTCGTAACCATCCCAGCTCTTTCCCTCGACCACTTTGCAACAAGAGGCATGTCCTCTTTCTAAAAGCATGAAAAAACACGCCCTTCTCTCCCACAAGGACGTGTTTTTTTTATATCTTTCTAAGTTCTAGGAGCAAATCATCAGTTTGTATCGCTTCATTTTCTTTAACAAAAATGTCTTTAACCGTGCCGTTAAATGGCGCTTGTAAGGTCGTCTCCATTTTCATCGCTTCCGTGATGATCAAATGATCACCCTTCTTCACCTTTTCTCCTTTTTCCACCAATAAGTTAATAACAGTACCTGGCATCGAAGCTCCGACTTCTGAAGGATTTTGCTTATCTGCTTTGCGACGAACAGTTTCAGCCACTTCAATTGTTTCATCCCGAATGAGCACCTCACGCGGCTGACCATTTAATTCAAAATATACGATCCGCTCTCCATCTTTTTGCGCTTGTCCCACCGATACCAGCTTAACAATGAGCGTCTTCCCCTGTTCGATCTCAATGGCTATTTCTTCACCTAATCCTAGACCATAAAAAAAGGTCCGTGTATCAAGAACGCCTAGCTTTCCATATTGTTCAACAGCCTGCTGATAGTCAGTGAATACTTTTGGGTATAGGGCGTAAGCAAGCACATCTTGCTTCGATGGCACTCTCCCAAATTTTTCTTCTAAGATCCCTTTAAGCTCTTCAAAATCAACCGGCTCTAAATGCTCCCCAGGCCTCCCTGTGATAGGCTTTCTTCCTTTTAAAATGATATGCTGCAATTCTTTGGGAAACCCTTGATAAGGCTGACCAAGTGTCCCTTGGAAAAAGGAAATGACTGACTCTGGGAAATCTATCGATTCACCTTTTTCATAAATATCATCCTCTGTAAGATCATTTTGCACCATGAACAGTGCCATATCTCCTACGACTTTCGATGAAGGAGTCACTTTAATAATATTGCCAAACATTTGGTTGACTCTCGCATACATTTCTTTGACTTCTTCCCAACGTTCTGCTAATCCTACGCCCGTAGCCTGCTGCTGTAAATTTGAGTATTGCCCACCAGGCATCTCATATTTATAGACATCAGAATTCGGTGCCTTCAGACCATTTTCAAATGGTGCGTAATAATCACGAATACTTTCCCAATAGTTGCTAAATTGATCTAAGGCATCACTATTTGCTCGCAACGGGCGCTTATTGCCTTCCAAGCCATAATAAAGAGTATTAGCACTCGGCTGTGAAGTCATGCCAGACATTGCGGCAACAGCTGTATCCACGATATCAACACCCGCTTCAATCGCCTTAATATAGCTGGCAATACCATTCCCGCTGGTATCATGCATATGCAAATGGATGGGCAAATCCACCGCATCCTTCAGTTCACTTACCAAAGCATAAGCGGCCTCTGGTTTTAGAAGCCCTGCCATATCCTTGATCGCAATAATATGTGCACCAGCTTTTTCAAGCTCTTTTGCCATATTTTTATAATAAGCAAGATCGTATTTCGTCTGGCTCTTGCTTAAAACATCCCCTGTATAACAAATCGCCGCCTCAGCAACCTTCCCCGTTTCACGAACAACATCAATCGCTAGAGTCATTCCCTGTATCCAATTCAAGCTATCAAAGATTCGAAAAACATCGATGCCAGCAGTTGCCGACTCCCTGACAAAAGCTTTTATGAGATTGTCTGGATAGTTGGTATATCCTACGGCATTAGAGCCACGCAAAAGCATTTGAAAGAGCACATTAGGTATCTTTTCTCTTAACAAAGTCAACCTTTCCCATGGATCCTCTTTTAAAAAACGATAGGCGGTATCAAATGTTGCACCACCCCACATCTCTAATGAAAAAGCATCGGGAAATAATTGCGAGACTGGATCAGCAATCTTTAATAAATCATGCGTTCTCATCCGAGTAGCCAATAAACTTTGATGAGCATCACGGAAGGTTGTATCCGTCACTAAAACATCCTCTTGCTCTTTAATCCATTGAACTAACCCAGCAACGCCCTCGCGTTCTAAAATTTGTTTTGTTCCATCAGGAACTGGATCAGAAAGCTTAATTTCTGGAATTTTCGGTGTAACAAAAGCTGATTTTTCCACTTTTTTTATGCCTGGCAAGCCATTGACCGTCACATTGGCAATATAGGTTAGCATCTTTGTCCCACGATTTTGACTTTCCTGAAGGACAAAGAGTTCAGGCGTTGCATCTATGAACGATGTGTCTACCGAACTTTTTACGAAACTAGGGTGCGTAACCACATTTTCAAGGAATGCAATATTCGTCTTAATTCCTCTGATTCTGAATTCCTTGAGATTCCTAACCATTTTAGCTGCAGCTGCTTCAAAAGTTAACGCCCATGTGGACACTTTGACAAGCAACGAATCATAATGAGGCGTGATCACAGCTCCTTGAAAGCCATTTCCAGCATCCAAGCGAACACCAAACCCTCCACCCGTTCGATATGCCATAATTTTACCTGTATCTGGCATGAATTGATTGGCAGGATCCTCTGTTGTCACACGGCATTGAATGGCATAGCCATTTGCCCTCACCTCAGCCTGCTTTGGAAGAGCAAGAGGTTCTTCAAACAAACTATGACCTTCAGCAATCAAAATTTGCGTTTGAACAATATCCACACCGGTGATCAATTCAGTAATAGTGTGCTCAACCTGTACTCGTGGGTTAACCTCAATGAAATAAAACTGCTCATCAGGTGTCACTAAAAACTCTACGGTTCCAGCATTCAGATAGTTCACGTTAGCCATCAGTTTCACAGCTGCTTCATGGATATTCTCACGAAGCTTATCTGACAAATGACGACTTGGGGCGATTTCAACAACCTTTTGATGCCTTCTTTGCACAGAGCAGTCTCTCTCTAGTAGATGTAGAGTATGACCATGGCTATCTGCGATGATTTGCACTTCGATGTGACGTGGTCTATCTAAGTATTTCTCTACATAAATATCGTCTTGACCAAACGTAGCCTTAGCTTCCGACTTCGCCCGCTCATAGGCATTTTTTAACCCTTGCTTGCTTCTCACGATTCTCATGCCACGTCCGCCACCGCCAAGCACCGCCTTGATCATGATTGGAAAGCCATATGTATCCGCAAATACCTCCGCCTCTTCAACCGATTGGATAGGGCCGTCACTCCCCGGAACAACCGGAATATTTGCTATTACTGCTGCATCTCTCGCCTTTGCTTTATCACCAAAAGTCACCAGATGCTCCATTTTTGGTCCAATAAAAATAATACCTTCTTCATTACACCGCTTGCAAAACACTGCATTTTCGGATAAAAAACCGTAACCCGGATGAATCGCATCTACATCATTGGCTTTTGCTATCTCAATGATCCCTTCAATATCAAGGTAGGCATCGATTGGTTTTTTTCCCTTGCCAACAAGATAAGCCTCATCCGCTTTATACCTGTGGTAAGAACCCGAATCCTCCGCAGAGTAAATAGCCACTGTACGAACAGCCAATTCCGTACACGCTCTAAAAATTCTGATAGCAATTTCTCCGCGGTTTGCGACAAGTACCTTATTTATTATTTTATTTCCCATGATTCAGCCTCCTCCTGACTTCCCTGTTCTTTCATCCGAACAGTTGCTGATATATTAACCACTATGCCTATGGCAAATAACAATACGACAAGCGATGAACCACCATAGCTTATAAATGGAAGTGTCACACCTGTTATGGGAAGCAACCCGGAAACAACACCTAGGTTAATGAAGGTTTGTATACCTATGAAGCTACCAATCCCTATGACAGTTAAACTACCAAAAACATCCTGACAGCGTATGCCTATCAAAATGCTTCTAATAACTATATACGCTATACAAATAATGACAAAAAGCACACCAAAAACCCCTAATTCTTCAGCGACGATTGCCATGATAAAGTCAGTGTGCGGCTCAGGTAAAAAGCCTGACTTTTCAACGCTGTCCCCAAGCCCTTTTCCTGTTAAACCACCCGATGCAATAGCTATGTATGAATTGATCAACTGCCAACCACCATTTTCACGCACATTTTTATCAAACGGATGATAGGCACTTGTAAAGCGGCTCTCCTGCTCACTTGATAAAGAAAAGCTGAAGATAACAGAAAGGGCAATAACAGCAAACGCCATCAGCATAATGATATGCTTCATTCGAATTCCCGAACACAAAATCATCATGACAGCAATCCCAGCGATAATCATCGCACTCCCTAGGTCGGGCTGTAAAGCGATGAGTAAAAAGACAAGAGACGTCATCACTAACGGTGGTAAAACACTCGATTTAAATTCTGAAATATACGCTTGTTTATTAGAAAAAACCGATGCCAAATAAATAATGATAGAAAGCTTTGCAAACTCAGCAGGCTGGATTTGAATCGGTCCTATCTTAAACCACGATTGAGCATTATTGATGTCAGCTCCTATGAATAAAACAAGCACCAATAAAATCAAAGTGATAATAATAATCGGTTTTACAAAAGCTTTATATAGTTTATATGGAATAATCGAGCCAATGATCAGCGCACCAACCGCCACAAAGGCCCAAAATAACTGCTTTAAAAAAAAATAGTCTGCTACATGTCCCGATGTTGTCGCTACAATCGTGCTTGAGCTATAAACCATGATCAGCCCAAACCCTGTCAATAACAAAGAGACAATAATGATACTATAATCAAAATGTCGAATTAATTTACGCACCATGGCTCGTTCATCCTATCCACTCGTTGCATGACCTTCTGAAAAGGCCTCAAGATAACTTTCAACACCGTCTCATAGCTTCGACCATTGATCTAATCTTACCTTTATTATATAAAAAAAGCTTGTCGAGTAGCAAGCCAAGAGAAACTGAGACACAGATTCAGCCACACCCTTGACCACCCCCGAAAGGCTTTATCCATTAAAAAAGTAAAAGAAAACCCAAACCATCTTGGTAACGATTGATAGTTTGAGCTTCCAATAGACACGATCGGATAAAAATTATGAACACAATGGCGACGTTAAACCGTTGCTCCATACCCTTTCATAAAAAATCCCTGACCATATTAAAACACCATATGATCAAAGAACGATTATCTGTCACCCGTGACAGCATCATGAAGCGTTGACAGTTGCCTTTCCAAAGACTCAAGCAATTCTTTGCCTTCCTTTTCGTCGACCAACTCTAGGCGAATCGCAAATTCTATTTCCCTAGACAGGCCAAACATCTGTGTATCTAGAACCTCTTCATAAAGAGGGCATTGTGGCATTGTTAAATTATCCATTTGCACTTTAATGAGCTTTAGGATCTTGTGAGCGTCGCTTTTGAGCACTTGGTAGGCTTTCTTTCGGTGACCCGCTTCGATTTCAGTCGACAATAGGATCCCCTCCGTTTGATTCACCATCCTAACTCACATATTAGCTGTAAAAGCCAAAAAAAGCAAGAGTAGAGTTACCGGCATAGATTAAAATCTTGAACAAGTGACAAAACCTACAACTCCATTTATACTTAATGGTAATTGCTGAAAATAATGTTTAAAATTTTAGAAACACTTTTCTCTGAAAGAAGGGTTATCGTGCAACACATTGTTATGTTGAAAGGCGCCGTCGCCTTCTCTCTCACTTTAGATCCAAGCAGTTGGCTATTTGACGATAGAAAGATTGACATTGATGATTTTTATGCTGATGATTTTGATTTAAGTACTTTTCTTGCAGCTCAAAAGGATGAACGAGCTGGTGCACCCATACCAAGATTAGCCACAGAGCGCCGCAAATACAATAAATCCGAATGGCTCATCCGCTCATTTGCTATGCCTGCGAGAATTTTTATAGACAATGCAGAGCCCTACGCAAATGCTTCTCAGCTTGCCTTCGAATTTACCGATGGTGATGCGGATAAAACACAATCCATTTCCTTAGAGGAAGCAAGAGATGGCTTATTAGCCTTTAGCTATCAAGGTAAAATCATCAGCTCCGATGGTCCCTTACACTTTTATTTCAAAAGTGATCAACACGCTGCGATTAAAAACATTTGTGGCTTAAAAATTCAATAGTTCCCTTTTCTATAAACTTGATCATACTTCGCTTCATCAAATTTATTACTCTCTCCAATAGAGCGCTTCCTTTTTTAGAATTTTATGAAGTGGTACAGGAGAAGAACCCTAGTTGAGCATAAACATCACAAGACACCATTAAACAATCCAGTGGATATCCGCTCTAAAACGCTCGCTTTCCAAAGACATTCCTTAAATAATACTCACAAATCTACTTCAGCAGCCTACTTCCTTAGAAAAACTTGCTCATCATTTATAAATTTTGTTAATCTTAGATTGTAAGGATGGTGATGAATGATGCAGGTAACCTGTGCAATCTGTGACGTCCAAGAAGAAATTGATGATCGATCTCCTGTAGCCAAACAATTGCGTAATCGTCTTATTCACACGTATCTCTGTGACGAATGTAATGAAAGAATTAAAAGAAGGACACTGGAACGTTGGGAAACAGGTAAATTTCGCCTTTATAAAGAACAGATAGAGAATGATTGGTCATTGCCCACAACCACTTAAGACAAAGCAAAGAATGCATGTTTTGCTTTGTCAGGACCTTTATTGTTTCCAAAAGAACCTTTGGAAACGTGGTTCATCTTTTGTGACGTTCACTATTCATAGATAAACAACAAGCTTCTTTATATTTGAAAGCTTCCCTTATTCTAAAACGAAAGAGACCTACATGATGTAGGTCTCTTTCGTTTTAGACATGCTTGCTATTATTTATCTTTTTTTGAGCGCCCTTTAAACGCATTTTATAAATACAGAGCACCACAGCAGCGATGAACAATGCTCCTACAATAGGCAGCTGTAAAGCTAGTACGGTTAAAATCAGACAACCCATGACAAGCAAAGCATAGATGATAACCGACTTGAACAGCGGAAGCTTTTTAGCAAAACCTAATTTATAAACAATAACTGACAGCACAACTATGGTTAGATATAACCAAAACATCGCATAATGACTCGTCCAGTGGTGTGCCATTAAAAAACGAATATAGCCAGAGAACTTTACCGATTCATCACCTGAACCCATAGGGACACTCCCTTGTTATTGCGTTCCGACTTTTTTGCGCTTTCCAGCTTTTTCACGCTCATTTTTATTAAGAATTTGTTTTCTTAAACGAATATTTTCCGGAGTGATCTCGCAATACTCATCATCATCCAAATAGGAAAGCGCGTCCTCAAGAGATAATGTTCTCGGTGTTTTCAACGTGGTGGTTTGATCTTTTGTAGCCGAACGCACATTGGTTTGATGCTTCATTTTCGTCACATTAACCGTCAGGTCATTCTCTCTTGTATGCTCACCAACAATCATGCCTTCATACACAGCCGTGCCAGGCTCAATAAACATCGTTCCCCGATCTTCTAGCTGTCCCATAGCATAAGCAGAGGATTGACCAGTTTCCATTGCAACAAGCACACCCTGCCTTCTACCACCGATCACTTCATTAATGACAGGACGGTAGTGATCAAAGGTATGATTCATAATACCATAACCACGTGTCTCTGTTAAAAAATCTCTACGATAGCCAATCAATCCTCTTGAAGGTGCAATGAATTCTAGCTTATAGTGACCATCCGTTTGCTGTTCCATGCTTTGCAATTCTGCTTTACGAATTCCCATCGATTCAATCACCGATCCAGAATAATCTCCTGGAACGTCTATATGAACACTCTCGTAAGGTTCTGACAGCACGCCATCGACTTCCTTAACGATCACCTTTGGTTTAGATACTTGCAACTCATACTGTTCACGACGAATCGTTTCAATGAGAATGGATAGATGAAGCTCACCACGACCAGAAACCACCCAGGCATCAGCAGAATCGGTCATCTCCACTCGCAAGCTAACATCCCGTTGTAATTCAGCTAGCAACCGTTCCTCAAGCTTACGACTAGTCACATGCTGTCCCTCACGCCCAGCAAACGGGCTAGTGTTGGCACGAAAGGTCATCTGCATCGTCGGTTCATCAATGCTTAATAAAGGAAGCGGATCAACATGCCCCTCTTGATTGATGGTTTCCCCAATATTAATGTCTTCAACGCCTGTGATGGCGATGAGATCTCCCGCCTTAGCCTCTTCAATTTCATTTCGTTTCAAGCCAACGAAGCCAAAAAGCTTTGTGACTCTAAAAGGTTTTTTTTGCCCGTCAGCCTTTACTAAAACCGCCTGCTGACCGACATGAATAGAACCACGGAAAATTCGACCGATGCCAATACGACCAACATAATCATTGTAATCAAGCATGGTCACTTGAAATTGCAACGGCTCATCAGAATTATCCACGGGAGATGATACATACTCTAAAATAATATTAAATAAGACGGACATATCCTTAGTAACATCTTCTGGATCAGTCCCAGCCACCCCGTTGACAGCCGAAGCATAGACAACAGGAAACTCTAGCTGTGCATCATCAGCACCTAGATCGATGAATAATTCTAAAACTTCGTCAACAACTGCTTCTGGACGAGCCATGGGTTTATCGATTTTATTGACAACAACGATGGGCTGCAGCTTAGCTTCCAAAGCCTTCTTCAGCACAAAGCGTGTCTGCGGCATAACCCCCTCATAGGCATCCACTAATAGCACAACACCATCGACCATTTGCATGATCCGTTCAACCTCACCGCCGAAATCAGCATGTCCTGGCGTATCCACAATATTAATACGATTCCCATCATAATTAATGCTCGTATTTTTAGCTAAAATGGTAATGCCTCTTTCACGCTCTAAATCATTTCTATCCATAGCCCGTTCATCAACATGTTCATTTTCACGAAATGTCCCTGACTGACGGAGCATTTGATCAACAAGTGTCGTTTTACCGTGGTCAACATGGGCAATAATAGCAACATTTCTTAATTCTTCTCTTCTTTTCATTTGCGTAACTCCTCATGACTCATTAAATAGGCGAACAAAAATCAAGCGTTTTTATTATAACATATGGATACACTATTCTCTAAAGGAATCTTATCTTAAGCAATCATTATAAAGTGTAACTGAAATTTTTTCTACCATCCCTTTTCCTTTTTCCCCAAAATACGTTAAAATAACCGTGGAGGCGATTAGAACTATGAATGCAGTATTCTTCTTATTAGCTCTTTTGACTGTAGCTAGCCTTGTCGGCATCGGTTATGGTATCGCTATGGCAAGCCCTCTTGCAACCTTTCTTTCGATCCTAGGTGTCCTTGTCTTTATGGGACTGGGCTTTACGCTAAAGCGAAAACTAAAAACATCACGTTCTTAAAAAATGAACGGCGAATAAAGCGCCGTTCATTTTTTTGCCCTTTAAGCTCGCCACTGACTACATCAAAGCTAGACTATGTAGCTTTATTTCTGTTGCACATATTTTCCAGCTTCAATTCCTTCTTGGATATAACGAAGCATCTCCTCGTGTACACCTTTTCGCCCGATAAGAATCGTGTTATTTTCAAGCAATTTCAGAGGATCTCCATTCACCTGAGTTGTTTTTCCACCTACTTCATTGATTAAAATGAGCCCAGCGCCGATATCCCAAGGTGATAATTGCATCGACACATAACCATCCAAAATACCACAGGCGACATAAGCCAACTCTATTGCAGCTGTTCCATAGGAGCGCGTTCCTCTAGCATGTCTAGCGATGGCGCGCATAATCTCTGGGTCAATACGAATATTTTTGTTCAACCATTTCCCGTTGACGGCTATCAAAGCGGTTTTAAGCTCACCCGAATCAAGCTCATCCAGTTTCTCGTCATTCATATAGACGCCTTGACCTGCCACACAATGATACATATCTTCTGACATGACATCGTAAATCACCGCAACCTTACCTATACCTTCTTCATAGATTCCCACTGAAATGGCAAAATGACGTTTTTGATGCACAAAATTCACCGTTCCATCAATTGGATCAATCAACCATAATACGCCCTTAGTCGTCTTGACCTCATCTCCAAAGCCTTCTTCTGAAACAATTTGATGATTAGGATAAGACGTACGCACCTTATGAATGAAAAACTGCTCAATTTGTTTATCCATATTTGTGACGAGGTCATTAGGAGATGATTTTGAATGAATATTTAAATGTCCTTTTACTGCCTGTCTTAGTTCTGCGCTCGCTTCTAATACCCATGCCACCACATGATCATGAATAGCCTGCCAATTCGTTTTATCTATCATTTTTTGCTCCCTTTCCACCATACTTGGTTTCAACACCTTTCCCTTTAAATATCGTCCACTACGAACGATCCTTTCATTCATTAAATGACATAGCACGTTGATCTCCTTCTTATTATGACATAGATGAACACTTTAGATTGCACAATAAGCTTATGTATATCGAATACCTTCCCTTGCTTAATTCAAAAATAAGTAAAAGACTCCCCTTATACAAGAGTCTTTTTTCAGGATAGACTTCCTATCATGCTTCCAGTCTCATAAGCTCCTGTCTTAGTTTTACCAACCGCTCCTTGCACATCCCTGCTTCATGATCGTCTTGGCAGATCATGGATTTATACAATTTTTCTAGTTCATAATCAATTTCCAATCGCAAGGCGGGAATTCTCCTCTCTCCATCCATTCTTTTTAAGGTTTGAATCACCTGTTTCATAGTCATTGACACTTCCTTTCTAAAGGAATGATCATTGCCCAATAATCTGTTGATTTTTACCAATAATATGATACCTTAGGCAAAATATTGCGTAGAATATTTCTTACATATCTATTTCGTAAACCACAAAATGTTATGCTACAATAAATGACAAGCATGAATGATTATGATATTGAGGAGAATACATATGACATTTGCAGGATTCACACAAAAGGATTTCGATGTTTTTACAATAGATGGCTTGGAACCAAGAATGGCAGCGATAATCTCTTCAATAAGGCCCAAATTAGAAACATTAGGCGGGGAGTTCACCCCATTGCTCTCAAGCTTAACAGGCGATGACATGTTCGCTCATGTTGCCAAGCATGCACGCCGAAAGGTTCATCCCCCAAAAGATACTTGGGTAGCTTTCTCAACAAATAAACGCGGCTATAAAAAGCACCCCCACTTTCAAATAGGCTTATGGGGCACTCATCTTTTTATTTGGTTTGCACTTATTAACGAAGCCGTGGACAAGCCGATTTTTGCTGAGCGTTTAAAGGCTCGTCAAGGAGAGTGGCTTGGACAGCTCCCCGCCTCCTTTGTGTGGTCAATCGACCACACGAAGCCGGATATCATCCATACCTTTAATCCAGAGATGTTAGAGCACTTAGCACATGTAAAAAAAGCTGAAATGCTTTGCGGAGTAACCATTAATTCAGCACAAGCAATCGAAAAAGGGGCAGCTATTCTTGAAGATATAAAGACAACCTTTACTAAGCTTGCCCCTCTCTATGATCTTGTGTTAAAAAATACCTAAAAGGCCTAGTAATACTATGGAAGAGGTTTTTTTTAGCATTTTATAAAGTGCTACCAGACAAGAACCCTCATTGAGCATGATCAATACAAAGGCAGTGTTAACAATCCCAGCGGATGTCCGCTTTAGAACGCCCACTTTCCGACGCACAGGACGTGCTAACTTCGGTCTTCGACACATGGATGTGCCGAATGTAACCGAAGTTCCTTATTAAACGCTTTCTTGCGGGGTCTTCAGACACGTGCTTTCCCGCAGGAGTCTCGCATCTTTCGATCTCTCATCCACCCGTGCGCTTGTTCCGGAATCTTTTTTTAATTACCATTGACACGATAGGGGGGAAACATTAAGAGTTGAAGCGTTGCCTACGGAAAGCACAGTAGGTTGCTGAAGTGGATGGTATAAACATTTCGGAAAGCAATTGGAACGTGTCCAGCACGTCCTGCGCGTCAAAAAAAGAGTGGTACCTACCAACATATGTTGGCGAGTATCACTCTTTTCATAGTATATTTTTACATTAGAGCTTTATCATTTGGCAACATGAATAGGAAGACCAAGCGCAACTTCAGCTGTCTCCATAGCAATTTCACCTAATGTCGGATGAGCATGGATGGTTAAAGCTACATCTTCAGCTGTCATGCCTGCTTCAATGGCTAAGCCCATTTCAGCAATCATGTCTGAAGCACCGGAACCAGCGATTTGTGCACCAAGAACTAAACCGTCCTCTTTACGCGTAACAAGCTTCATGAAACCCTCTGTATCATTTAAGGAGAGAGCACGACCACTTGCGGCAAATGGAAATTGAGCCACTTTAACATCGAAGCCTTGTTCCTTTGCTTCATCTTCAGTAAGACCGACAGAAGCGAGCTCTGGATCTGAGAAAACAACTGCAGGGATGCATTGATAATCCACTTCAGCAGATTGACCACTGATAGCTTCTGCAGCCACTTTACCTTCATAAGAAGCTTTATGAGCAAGAGCAGCACCAGCAACGATATCACCGATAGCATAAATACCCTTCACATTGGTTTGTCCTTGCTTATCAACTTTAATCAAGCCGCGCTCAGTCATTTCAACACCTGCAAGATCAAGTCCAAGCTCGGCGGTATTAGGACGACGTCCTACTGTGACAAGAACGTAATCTGCTTCAAAGGTTTCTTCTTTCCCGCTGATTTCTGCAGTGACCTTCACACCATCAGCCGACTCTTCCACACCTTTTGCCAAAGCTTCCGTGCGAATGTCAACATTTTTCTTTTTAAGGCGTTTTTTAACGAGCTGGCTCATTTTCTTTTCAAAGCCAGGAAGAATAGTATCCGAACCTTCAAGGATTATGATTTCTGTGCCGAACCCAGCGAATGCATTGCTCAATTCAACACCGATATAACCTCCACCGATGACAACGAGCTTTTTAGGTGCTTCTGTAAGGGCTAAAGCACCTGTAGAAGAAAGCACACGATCTGACCACTTGAAGCTTGGGATCTCAATAGGGCTAGAACCCGTAGCAATGATACAATTTTTAAATTTTAAACGTTTTGAGCCATAGCCATGGTTGACGCGAATTTCATCTGCTGCGACAAATAAAGCTTCGCCTTCTTCAATTTCCACCTTATTAGCCTTCAAAAGTGCCTCAACACCGCCTGTTAATTTGTTAACGACTGAACCTTTCCACTCTTGAACTTTTGCAAAATCAAGCGTAACGTTTTCGGCTTTGATTCCAAGCTCTTCAGATTCTTTAGCATGCTCATAACGATGACTTACTGAAATTAAAGCTTTAGAAGGAATACAACCCACATTAAGGCAAACACCACCAAAGTATTCTTTTTCCACGATAGTAACCTTTTGTCCTAGCTGTGCGGCGCGAATTGCTGCAACATAACCACCAGGACCTGCTCCAATGACAACCGTATCGACTTCAGTTGTAAATTCACCTACTACCATATTCTACCCCTCCATGATTAAGCGTTGTGGATCATGTAACAGACGCTTGATTTTATTTAATGCGTTTTGAGCTGTTGCCCCATCGACAAGACGGTGGTCAAAGCTCAAAGAAAGTGCAAGAACCGATGCAGCGACAACCTCTCCATCACGAACAATGGCTTTATCTGCGATGCGTCCAATCCCTAGAATGGCAACCTCTGGATGATTGATTATTGGCGTGAACCATTGTCCTCCAGCAGAGCCGATATTAGTAATCGTGGACGTACCACCTGACATCTCTGCAACGGTCAATTTTCCTTCGCGTGCTTTGGTAGCATATTCAGCAATTTCACTTGCCATTTGATACATTGACTTGCGATCCGCCTCTTTAATTACTGGAACAACTAAACCAGCTTCTGTATCCGTTGCAATACCAATATTATAATAGTGTTTATAAACGATTTCTTGATTTTCATCATCAATTGACGCATTGAGCGTTGGATACTCACGTAAAGCAGCAACAAGCGCTTTGACAATGTAAGGAAGATAAGTAAGCTTATAACCTTGATCTGCCGCTTCTTGCTTAAACGCTTTACGATGTTCCACCATCTTTGTCACATCAACTTCGTCCATTAAGGTAACATGCGGAGCTGTGTACATAGAATGAACCATAGCTTCAGAAATGGCTTTACGAATACCACGAATTTTTTCACGTGTTTCTCCGCCTGTTGCAACAGGTGCTGTCGCAGTGCTAGCAGTTGTCGTATTATTAGCTTGTGATTCCTCCTGCTGAGCAGCTTGGGCAATCGGAGCCACACTACCACCACCAGATAGAAAGCTATCAATGTCACTCTTTACGATTCGCCCATTTTTACCACTGCCTACAACCTCGCTAATAGTCACACTGTTTTCACGTGCATATTTACGAACAGACGGCATAGCGATCACGCGTTCGGATATTGCGTTGCCGGTTGCTGTAGGCTGACCTTCTTGTTTTACTTCTTCTTGCTCCTGCTCAGGCTCTTTTTTAGTATTGGCAACGTTTTCTCCGCCTTCATCCTCATAGCCTTCTGCTTCGATGGTCACTAGAACGTCACCAACCACCGCCGTATCCCCTTCATTGACGAGCAATTCCTTGATTACGCCATCAATAGGAGAAGGAATTTCCACAACGGCTTTAACGTTTTGTACTTCTGCAAGCACATCATCTTCTTTGACTTCATCTCCAGGCTTGACAAACCATGTAACGATTTCGCCTTCATGAATCCCTTCACCTATGTCAGGTAGCTTAAACTGAAAGGCCATTGTCCCATCAGCCTCCTTTTAACAAATTTATACAGACTATTTCAAGAAGGAATGTGGGAATGCTTCCTTCATCTTACCTATCCTACCCCTTTGGTCCTGTCTTCTGAACCCAGGCTAACATTTTCAAAGTTAGAAATGAACAATTTCTTTTACCTTTTCAACAATATCCTTATCGTTTGGCAACCAAACCTCTTCTGCAGCAGCATAAGGAAAGACCGTATCTGGTGCAGTCACGCGACCAACTGGAGCTTCAAGATCAAGAATCGCACGGTCATTGATTTCAGCAACAACATTTGCTCCAATGCCCGCTTGTTTTTGTGCTTCCTGTACGACAACTGCACGATTGGTTTTCTTAATCGACTCAACAATAGTATCGACATCAATCGGACTCACTGTACGAAGGTCGATAACTTCAGCATTAATACCCTCTTCGACTAGCGCATCAGCTGCTTTTAATGATGCCTGGACCATCGCACCATAAGTGATAATGGTGACATCCGTACCTTCTCTAACAATATTCGCCTTACCGATTTCAACCGTGTACTCGCCTTCTGGAACTTCATCTCGGAAAGAGAAATACAGCTTCATATGCTCTAGAAAAATAACAGGATCATTATCCTTAATAGCTGAAATCAACAGCCCTTTTGCATCATGTGGATTAGATGGAATAACCACTTTTAAGCCAGGAGATTGCGCAAACAAACCTTCAAGACTATCAGCATGAAGCTCTGGCGTTTTAACGCCACCACCGAATGGTGCTCGCACAACAATAGGAGCGCCATGCTTGCCACCAGAGCGGTAGCGAAGTCGTGCAATCTGTGAAACGACAGCATCCATCGCTTCAAAAACAAAACCAAAAAATTGAATTTCCATTACTGGGCGAAAATTGTTAATCGTTAATCCCAGTGCCAACCCACCAATACCAGATTCAGCTAACGGAGTATCAAAGACGCGCTCCTCACCAAATTCAGCTTGTAAGCCCTCTGTTATACGGTAAACACCACCGTTTTGACCCACATCTTCCCCAAAAATAACGACATCGTCATCATTTTTTAACTGTGTACGTAATGCGTCAGTAATCGCTTGAGCCATCGTCATTTGCGCCATGATTTACTTCGACTCCTTCTCACGGTATTCTTCCAGCTGTTCACGAAGATTGTGTGGAAGCTGTTCGTTCATAATGTTAATAAGATCAGTAACCTTCTGATTTGGTATTTGATCAGCTTCTTTTATTGATGCTTTGATATCATCCTTCGCTTGTTCAACCGTTTTTTCTTCTTCGTCCTCGGACCAAAGGTTTTTTCCGTTCAAATACTTGCGGAAACGAATGAGCGGATCTTTTAAATCCCATTCATTATCTAATTCTGACGTGCGATAACGTGTAGGATCGTCACCAGCCATCGTATGTGGACCATAGCGATAGGTTAAGGTTTCAATGAGTGTTGGACCTTTTCCAGCTATAGCATCTTCACGGGCTGTTTGCGTAGCTGCATAGACAGCTAATGGATCCATACCATCGACTTGAACGCCATTAATACCCGCTGCAATCGCTTTTTGCACCAATGTTGTCGCTTTGGTTTGTTTTTCTACCGGTACAGAAATCGCAAAGTGATTATTCTGAGAAATAAACACGGCAGGAACATTAAACGCACCAGCATAGTTGATACCTTCATAAAAGTCTCCTTGGGAAGTTGCTCCATCACCAAAATAAGCCAAGGCAATGTTTTTCTTACCACGTTTTTTCAAACCGAACGCAACCCCTGCTGCTTGTGTGCATTGCGCAGCAATGATGATCTGTGGCATGAGAGCATGTAAATCATCAGGATATTGTCCGCCAACAAAATGACCACGTGAATAAAGGAAAGCCTTTGTTAATGGAAGACCGTGGAAGACCAATTGTGGAATATCACGATAAGACCCTAATAACCAATCTTCTTTATCTAACGCGAATTGGCTGGCAAGCATGGAAGCTTCCTGACCAGCTACGGGCGCATAGAAACCCAAACGTCCTTGACGGTTGAGAGAAATAGCACGCTGATCCCATATACGTGTGTAGACCATGCGTCTCATAAGCTCTACTAACTGTTCATCAGACAGATGTGGCACTGCATCTTCATTGACAATTTCTCCGTCAGCATTGAGAACCTCTAAGGTTTCAAACTGCTCTTCAATGTCGCTATAATTAATCGTTGACAAACCTCTCACCTCTTCCTTCCCAATATTAAAAAAATGTGTTTTTCACAGATTGTAAGCAATTTTGGCTATCTGTAGTTTCCCCTATTCACTCAGCAAACATAACATGCGAAGCCAGACGGTTATGTATATTTTTAACTTCAATCTGTTGTAATAAATAATGAAAAAATAACTAATACAATTCAATCACTAATAGTGTATATTAATTGCTTAAAATAAGTCAATAATAAGAACTCCATAAAACAAAAAACTATCTGTTATACTAAAAATAACAGACCTGTACTATATCTGTATTATATATTACTGCTCAATTTATTATATAACACAAACGACATCAGACTTTGTAGCTTTGCACTTCCTTTAACAGCATACAGAGTCTCCTCATATGAAGATCTTTCTCTTAGTCCTTGCGCTTGATTACCTTAAAGCATAGACTAAGCTTAACACATCGATTATTTTTATGCGTTAAACATTTATGTATCTAAGGAGGATTAATGACATGATCACAATGAACGATATTATAAAAGAGGGGAATCCAATCCTTAGAGAGGTGGCAAATGAAGTCCCTCTACCACCAAGCGAAGAAGATGTAGCCATCCTCAAGCAAATGCTTGAATTTCTCATAAATAGCCAGGATGAGAAGGTCGCTAGCAAATATAACTTAAGAGCAGGCATCGGACTAGCCGCGCCACAAATTGGCCTAAAAAAACGCATGATCGCTCTCTATCTTACAGACGAAAAGGATCACCTTCATGAATATGCTTTATTCAATCCAAAAATCATTAGTCATTCTATTGCAGAAACCTATCTGGAAAATGGGGAAGGTTGCTTATCTGTAGATAGAGAAGTCCCAGGTTATGTTCCCCGCTACTCAAGGGTTAAAGTAAAAGCAGTTGATATCCATAACAAAACAATTACCCTAAACTTAAGAGGTCTACCCGCCATAGCTACACAACACGAAATCGACCACCTGAACGGCGTTCTGTTCTATGATCATATTGATAAAGAAGATCCTTTCAAAATTCCTAATGAGGCAACCACCTTAGACTAATTAAATAAAGTGTCGTCACACCCTCTCCAAGCCAAGCTATTTATAATACCGTTTTCATCTAAAAAGTCGGTCATGCGATCGGCTTTATTTTTATATACTCTGTCCCATCACAATGCCTTCTTCGACAAAATAAATTAAATCTGACGCATTACATGAAATTCAAAAAAATGAACAAAATATAAAATGCAACTCAACTTCTTTCACGATTTCCTTCATTCGAATGCATGAAGTCAAATTCTGAAGAGGAGGAAGGAATATGCTAAAAAAAACACGCAAAAAATGGGTGCAAAGAGTAAGAAGTCTTTTAACCAAAAGAGGCCTTGCACAGCTTTAAAAAAGTGTGAAGCTCATTTTCATGAGCTTCACACCTTCCACATCCCATTCATTATTATCCAATCAAGGTGACAATACAAAAGATTTTTTCATCAAAACGCCATATATTAAGCGATACTCCTTTATTTATTTATAGAACAATAAAAAAAGATCAGAAAAGATGAAAACAAAAGCCATTTCCTATATAATTAAAATAGATTTTGTAATCAAATTAAACTACCCTGCGGTCGCCATGGGGTATTCATGTATTTATTACAGACATAAAGGAGAGGTTTTCATTGATTTTTAAAGTGTATTATCAGGAGTCTAAAGATCAAGTACCTGTACGAGAAAATACGCAATCCCTCTACATTGAAAGTGAAAATGAAGAGGAAGTGCGCAAAAAACTCAAAGATCGCAATATCAATATCGAGTACATCACTAAGCTTGACAAAGCAATTCTTGACTATGAAAAGCAATCCGAACATTTTAAACTGGAATCTATTTAAGGAGTCTGTTCAATTATGAAGTTTGTTAAAAACCATCAAACTGCAGTATTTAGTCTAGGTGGATTAGGTGAAATTGGCAAAAATACATATGCAGTTCAATTTCAAGATGAGATCATTGTCATCGATGCGGGGATTAAATTTCCAGAAGATGAACTATTAGGCATCGACTATGTTATCCCTGATTACAGCTATCTTGTTAAAAACGCTGATAAAGTAAAAGGTCTCTTCATCACCCATGGTCATGAAGATCATATCGGTGGTGTCCCTTATTTATTGAGAGAGCTTAACATCCCTATCTTTGGTGGACAGCTTGCTATCGCCCTCATTCGCAACAAGCTTGAAGAGCACGGTCTTCTTCGTCAAGCTAAACTCAATATCATCCAAGAAGATGATGTGATTAAATTTAATAAAACATCCGTTTCCTTCTTCCGCACAACACATAGCATTCCAGAATCCTTTGGAATTGTCGTCAAAACGCCCCAGGGCAACATCGTACAAACAGGGGATTTCAAATTTGACTTTACGCCCGTTGGAGAAGCAGCCAATTTAACAAAAATGGCTGAAATCGGCAAAGAAGGCGTACTTTGTCTACTTTCTGATAGCACCAATAGTGAAGTCCCCCAATTTACAATGTCTGAACGACAGGTTGGAGATAATATCACGGAGATTTTCAGGAAGGTTTCAGGACGCATCATTTTCGCCACCTTTGCCTCCAATATTCACCGCCTACAACAGGTCATCAATGCAGCAGTGAAAACAGAACGTAAAATTGCAATATTCGGTCGTAGCATGGAAGCTTCGATTACAATTGGGCAAGAACTTGGATACATCAAAGCGCCAAAGGATACCTTTATAGATCATCAACAGCTTAATCAATTTTCAGAAAACGAGATCACCATCTTATGTACAGGTAGTCAAGGGGAGCCCATGGCAGCATTATCACGCATTGCCAATAGTACACATCGCCAGATTCAGATTATTCCTGGAGATACCGTCGTCTTTTCATCGTCACCTATCCCCGGCAATACAGTAAGTGTTAACCGGACCATCAATCAGCTTTACAGGGCGGGTGCTGATGTCATCCATGGCTCTTTAAACAATATCCACACTTCTGGTCATGGTGGACAGCAGGAGCAAAAGCTCATGCTTCGTCTCATGAAGCCTAAGTTTTTCATGCCCATTCACGGTGAATTTCGGATGTTAAAAAAACATGTCGAATCCGCCCATGATTGTGGTGTGCCCTATGAAAACTCCTTTATCATGGACATTGGTGATGTGATGGCCTTGGATGAAAACAGCGCCCAAGTTGTAGGAAAAGTGCCTTCTGGCAATGTTTATGTGGATGGTAGCGGCATTGGCGACATTGGTAACATTGTCCTAAGAGATCGTCGCATCCTTTCCGAAGAGGGGCTTGTCATCGTTGTGGTGAGTATCAATATGAAAGAGCATAAAATATTAGCTGGACCCGATATCATTTCTCGTGGTTTTGTCTACATGCGTGAATCCGGCGACCTCATTAATGATGCACAAGATACATTAAAAACCCATCTACACACCGTAATGGAGAAAAAAACAAGTCAATGGTCTGAAATCAAAAATGAAATCACCGATACCCTAGCGCCTTTTTTATATCAAAAAACACAACGAAAGCCAATGATTCTACCAATCATCATGGAAGTAGATCAATAAACCACCTCTATTGAAGGTAGAAAATAAGCCCACCCTCGGTCATTCGGGGGCGGGCTTTTACTCATTTTCTAGCATTTGTTGTTTAAAGCGATCTATATCCTTATCTTCTCCTATGATAATCAAGACATCACCCTTATACATCACCTGGTCTGCACGTGGTGATACATTGATATGCCCCTCTTCTTTAATGGCGACAATATTAATACCAAAATTTGCACGGACATCTAAATCAATCAGTGACTTCCCATCCATTTTGTTCCCAGCTACGACTTCCAATATGCTATACTTGTCCGATAATTCAAGATAATCCAATACACTTGAGGATGTCATATTACGAGCGATTCTCACACCCATATCGCGTTCAGGGTGGATCACTTGATCAACTCCGATTTTCTTTAATACTTTTTCATGGTATTCATTTTGTGCTTTTGCCGTCACCTTTTTAACTCCCAACTCCTTTAGGATAAGCGACGTTAAAATGCTCGCTTGAATATTATCACCAATGGCAACAATCACATGGTCAAGATTTCTAACCCCGAGACTCTTTAAAACCATTTCATCTGTCGAATCAGCAATAACGGCCTGCGTTGCGATGGCTGTAAACTCGTTAACACGATCTTCATCCATATCGATCGCTAACACCTCTGCACCTTGTTCGCTTAATGTCCGACAAATACTACCACCAAATCTACCAAGACCAATGACTGCAAATTGTTTTTTCAACAACGATTCCCCCTAACTATCGCTCAAATAATATTACCATAACTTCTAATAGCTGCGTGAAATGGTTTTCTTCGACCAACCCTTCATTAAAAACAACCTAAAGAATAGGATACCTACCGGAATGATCAATGATACTACCACAATAAGTACATTCAAGCATACATTTAGAAAGGCGCTATGAAAGGTCACTCTTTCCAGTGTTAAATTGGGATAAATGATATAAGGAAGATGAGAAATTCCGTAGCCAAAAAAGGCACACAGGAATTGTAACAATCCAAATAGGAAAGCGATCCATGGCAACTTTTCAAGAAAAATTAATGCAATAGCTACCATCAAGCAAACGAGTGAGAGTAGAAACAACCAAGCCACCGATAATATATTATTAAAATGCTCAGGATTATGACTTTGAAGAGCTACAAAAATAATCGCACTGGCTAAAACAGTCGGAACGCTCCATAACAGAACGAACTCCTTCAGCTTTTCAACAGCCTGCTGATGGCGATGTTTTTTCGCCAAATAGGCTAGAAACAACAAGCTGATATAGATAACTAACACAATCGACAACACGATGACAGACCAAAAGTAGAAACTCGACACTAAAGAAGAGAACATCAGTATCATTTTCCCTTGCGTAATCTGGATATATCCCCCCTCACTAATGGTTAAGCCTGTTGCAAGCACCGCTGGGATGCACAATCCAGAAACGGTATAAAACAGTAAGAAAAGCAGACGAACTTGCCCTGCAAAATAGTAGTAATAGACAAACAGACCGCCTCGTATGCACAAAACTGCTAGAATCACCAAGCTAGGCACTAATAAACTCTCTTTATAAATTGAAATTATATGTGGTAAAAAATTCATAAATACGATTAAAATCAAAAGAAAAATGATGTTAGTCAATTCCCAAACGGGAGAAAGATAGCGCTCAACAACCTCTCTAACCTCTCTGTTTTTTCCTGTTAATTGACTGTACCCATAAAAAAAACCAGTGCCAAAATCAACAGAGGCCACGATTAAATAACTATATAAAAGCACCCATAAGCCAATGGCAATAAACCAATCGGACACCTTCACACCTCCCTTTATCTTAGACATTTAATTGTGACAATTTTCACATACATATCTCTTTTCAACCTACATCTTATAATAAAGCAAAAGTGATGGATGTCAAAATGAAAGCCAACCATCCATCATCCTATCCAGAGACCAAACAAAAACCACCGGTAGTTTAACAGCTCTGAGGTGACCCCAAAACAGCTCAGTCCTATTAGTGGTTTGTTATTTTGATTAGACAGCATCCAAAGCAGCAAATTGGCTGATAACAAGCTCAAAGTATTTGCCTTGATTCTCCATCAATTCATCATGTGTGCCTTGTTCAAGAATATTACCATTTTCTAGCACGACAATCTTATCAGCATCACGTATGGTTGAAAGACGGTGAGCGATGATGATGGATGTCCGCCCCTCCAAGAGTTTTTCAGTTGCCTCTTGGATCTTTAATTCCGATTCTGTGTCAATACTTGAGGTCGCTTCATCAAGAATTAATATTTTGGGATTAGCTAATAAAGCACGCGCAAAGGAGAGTAATTGTCGCTCACCAACAGACAAGATATTTCCCCGCTCTTCAACCTCTGTCTCATAACCATAGGAAAGCTGACGAATAAACGCATCAGCACCAGAAGCCATAGCAGCAGCCTTTACTTCATCATCCGTTGCCCTAGGTCGACCAAAGCGAATGTTTTCCATGATCGTTCCCGAAAAAATGAACGTATCTTGAATAACAATGCTAACACTTTCACGCAATTCATTGAGCTTGATATCCTTAATATCAATCCCATCGAACTTCACGCTACCACCTGTCGGATCATAAAAGCGCCCGATTAAGTTAGCAATCGTGGATTTTCCCGAACCCGTATGACCAACCAATGCCACCGTTTCCCCAGCCGACATATGCAAGTCAACATGGTTAAGCGCATTGCGTTTATCATCATAGGAAAAGACAACATCTTCTAAATCAATGGTACCTTGAATCGTCTCCATGCTCACCGGATGAGCACTGTCTTTAACATTAGGCTCCTCATCAAGAAACTCAAATATCCGCTCTGAAGATGCCATTGCCATCAACAATTGATTGTAGGTTTGCCCAAGTCTCGAAATAGGGTCCCAAAACATCCCCAAGTAAAAGGCAAAGGACACAAAAATACCCGTTGTGATATGGGCATGGAGTATCAAATAGGAGCCAAACCAAATGAGGATGGCAGATCCCACCGCATTTGCTAGTTCAACAAACGGACTAAATACTGCATTTTTTTGTTGAGCATCGCGTTGCGCTTCCCTTGTTTCATCATTTACGCCATCAAAAAAAGCATGATTATTAATCTCTTGATTAAAGGACTGGGTTATGCGCATGCCCTGCAAGCTTTCATTTAAATGTGAATTAAGTTTTGATAGCTTAACACGAACAACCTGCCATGTTCTTCTGATCTTTCTGCGAAACTTTGTTGAAAGAAAGAACATGATAGGCATAATAATCATACACGCGATCGCCAGTTGCCAGCTTAGGCTAAACATGATCACAACAATACCAATGAGCATTAACAAATCCATCATCGTATTAATGATCCCATTGGTAAACAAGTCTTGTAAACTATTGACATCGTTGATGATCCGAACAAGCACTGAACCTGCTGATCGAGAGTCAAAAAAATGATGCGATAGGTACTGCACATGATTAAAGAGTGCTTTTCTTATATCATAAATCACGTATTGTCCCAATCGGTTGGTCCATTTAATTCTATAGTGATTACTGACAAAAGAAAGCAAATACATGCCAGCAATACCAGCAGAAAGCCAATAGAGACCGTGAATATCACTTTTACCGATGATTCTATCAAAGGCAACCACCCCAATGAGAATTGGCACAAAAAGACGCACAGCCGATCCTAGTAAAAGGACAATAATTGCTGCTGGCAATAGTACTTTAGAATACGGCTTCAAATAACCTAATAATCGGATCATCTGTATCCAGTTAAATGGTTTTTCAGCTATGTGGTCTCGCGTATAATAAAATCGCTCCCGATTTTCCAGTGATTTTGATTCGGGTTTTTCTAATGCCATTCGTTCCACCTCCTAATATGCATTTTGCTTCATCATAATGCTATCCCTATCCTGGAATTGAATATCGTATACTCTTCTATATAATCCAGTAGCGTTCTGAATTAACTCATCGTGTACACCACGTTCGGCAATTTCTCCTCTATCTAAGACTAAAATTTCATCTGCATGCTGAACCGAAGAAATACGATGAGCAATGATGAAAGTCGTACGTCCTCTCATCAATTCCTTAAATGCTTTTTGAATCTTTGCCTCCGTTTGCATATCAACAGCGCTAGTAGCATCATCAAGAACTAATATGCTTGGATTAATAAGCAAGGCGCGAGCAATTGAAATCCTTTGCTTCTGACCACCAGAAAGACCCAACCCACGTTCACCAAGAACCGTATTGTATCCTTCTGGTAACTTGCTAATAAATTCATGTGCTTGAGCACGTTTTGCAGCATCGACCACTTCTTCATCTAAAGCATCTGGATTGCCATAAGCAATATTATCCTTGATCGTTGACGAAAATAGAAAATTTTCTTGAAGAACAAAACCAATATTTTTCCTAAGGGAGACTAATGAATACTCATTAACAGGCATGCCATCAATAAGCAGTTCCCCATCGGTAATATCATAAAAACGCGAGAGTAATTGTGTTATCGTCGATTTACCCGAACCTGTTGCTCCTAGAAGACCAATTACCTGACCCGCCTCGACATCAAAACTGACATCTTTTAATGCATAGACTGTTTCATTAGGATACTTAAAAGAAACATGCTTAAAAGCAATCTCTCCCTTAATGTGATCGGGAGCATAGGGATCTTCCGGAGATATAATTTCTGATGGTTCATCTAAAATCTGCAATAACCTTTCTCCGGCAGCCTTAGACTGTGAAAACTGATTGATAATAAACCCCAGATTCTGCAACGGTCCCATAATGTACCACACAAGACTAAAAAAAGCCACGAGCTCTCCTTGTTTCATTCGACCAGAAATAACAAGATAACCCCCCGTTGCTAGTAAAACAACGACACAAACATTCCCAATAAACTCCATGAAAGGGAAGAATCTTGCCCAAATTTCTGATGTATAAATTGATTTCTCTTGATACCTTTCATTGCTTTCCTTGAATCGACTGATTTCTTCACTTTCTTGTGACAGCGCCTTAACGGTGTTCATTCCACTGATATTTTCTTGAACACGCGTATTCAATCGCCCCATTGACAATCGAATAGCTCGAAAGGCAGGATGTACTTGTTTATCAAATTTCATGACGACAAAGATGAGAAACGGCGTCATAACGAGTGTAATAATTGCCAATTGCCATGAGTAACTAAACATAATAACTAAACTTAAACCAATCATTAAAATAAAGCGAATCAGCTCGGTCATTCCTTGTGCCAAGAAAAATCGAAATGCTTCAATATCCCCGGTCAAACGAGACATTAAATCGCCTGTTCTTGCATTATCGTAATAGCGAAAAGGCAACGCATTGAGCTTTTTATATAGATCCTTTCTTAATTCATACGTAGCATTAACGCCAAATTGCGAGCCCCAGTATTGCTGGAAGTAAGACGAAAATCCTTTAATAATCATTAATAGTATAAAACCAATCGCTAAATAGGTAGCATAGCTATAATGCTTTTCACCCACGACCTTATCAATGGTTTGCTGCAGAAGAACAGGATACAGCACAGTAATTCCTGTTACAACAAGTAAAAATAAGAGCGATCCGAAGAAATAACCTTTATACGGCCAATAGTATTCCTTTAATCGCCGAAATGTTTCCATATGAACACCACCAATCTTCTCAACACTTAGAATTGTAACATCACTTAATATAACGGTTTTCGAAATAGCATACCATATCATAATAATGCTATATTCCAAGATATTAAAACATTTAAACACATATAATTCGTTTTACATAGCAAAACATTAAATTTAATAAAAATTGCATCATTTTGATCGATTTTAAGATCAATTTAACATTTAAAGAAAAAACATCGTTATCGTTTTACCTGTATGCTAAAAAAATTACAAAGTATATAATACCACCATTACTATTCATTATCTACTGTATTGACCCTCATCTCTATAAAGAAACAAAAAAACACACGGCTATCCAACTTAATTCTCAATCATCCGCACAAATGTGAAGGTCCCCTACCCATTTCATTGGTAAGGGACCCTCGTTTTTACATGCTATCCAAACACACTAAAGAAGAGCCCGAGTCTGAACTGCATCCTAACTCTCTTTTCTTAACGTTTCTTGACCCGGCTTCCAATTTGCTGGACAAAGACCACCTGTTTGCAAGGCTTGAAGTACACGTAGCACCTCATCAACATCACGACCGATATCATTGTGATGGATAACAGCATATTTAAGCTCTCCTTCAGGATCGATGATGAACAAGCCCCGAAGAGCTATGCCTTCTTCCTCAATTAATACACCGTATTCTTTAGCCACTTCATGATTTGTATCAGCTGCTAACGGATAATTTAAATTGCCTAGTCCATTTTCAGGACGCGGCGTATTGATCCATGCCTTATGCGTATGTATGGTATCTGTTGATGCACCAACGATTTCGGCATCCAAATCTGTAAACTCTTCATAACGTTCACTCATAGCTGTGATCTCAGTAGGACAAACAAATGTAAAATCCATAGGGTAGAAGAAAAGAATTGTCCACTTTCCATGCTCCATATATTCTTCAAGAGTGACTTTCCCAAATTCTTTATTTGGCATGACAGCTTCCATCGTAAATCGTGGCGCTTGTTTTCCCACCATACGTTCTGACATAATAAGTCCCTCCTACAAATTATCATGCAATCATGTGATTAATTATGATATTTCACACCCATTTTATGTCGCTCATATTGATCATGTCTAACCCAATGACAGCCTAAATGAGAGGATTAGAAGTGTACTTGAACCTATCTATCATTATGCTATACTAAACAAATACTATACATAGAAATTAAAAAAGGAGCTGATTTGCTAATGTCTTTAGACACCGTACACAATCTATGGGAATATCTCCTCACTAATCTTGGCTTTAAAATAATAAAAATTCTACTCATAATCATTTTCTTTTTTATCATCAGATCCATTAGTAAAAAAGCTGTTGAAGTCTCCTTTAAAAAATATCAAGAGAAGAAAGAAAATGAAGCAGCACGCATTCATACAATAAAGAAAATGGTAACCAGTATTGTTTCATATGTTCTCGGGTTCATCATGATCGTCATGCTTTTCACCATCCTCGGCTTACCCATCTCAAGCTTACTTGCTGGTGCTGGAATCGTTGGCTTAGCCATAGGTTTCGGAGCACAAGGATTAGTAAGTGATATCGTTACTGGCTTTTTTATCCTCCTTGAAAAACAAATGGATGTCGGTGAAGTCGTTGACATTAGTGGTTATAGTGGCGTCGTTGAAGATATTGGACTTCGCACGACACAATTAAGAGGGTTTGACGGCAGTCTGCATTTTATTCCCAATCGCAATATTGTTGATGTCAACAATCATTCGCGTGGTAACATGCAAGCGCTCGTGGATATTAGCATCTCTTATAACGAAAATATTGACAAGGCGATTAGTGTGATTAGAGATGTGTGCCAGCAATTTTCTATCGAAAATAGCCATATCGTTGAAGGTCCTGATGTGATTGGTGTGCAGGCCTTTAATAGTTCAGATATCGTTCTAAGGGTTATAGCCCAAACGAAAAATGGTGAACAATTAGGTGTAGAAAGGGAACTCAAAAAGGCAATTAAAGAAGCTTTTGACGAAAACAACATTGAAAGCCCCTTCGCCCATTTTGTACTCTTCCAAAAGCAAGAAGAAGCCTAAAGTATAAAGTAGACAAGGACTGGGACAAAGTCTAATCATTGAAAAGAGTGGTACCCGCCAATATATTTTGGTAGGTCCATTCTTTTTATGACACACAGGATGTATTAGCTTCAGCGTTGGAACACGGAAACGCTCATACACCTATTTCAGCAACCTACTTCGCTTTCCGCGGGAGTCTGCGTAGATTGCTTCCGTTCATTTTTATGTTTGCATCCATCATCGAACATTGACTGATCCTTTTTGTTCGTTTTCATAAAGGAATTATTAGTACTGAAATGGATGAGAGCGCAAGATGCGAGACTCCTTCGGGAATAGCACGTGTCCGAAGACCCCGCAAGAAAGCGTTTGATGTTTTCTGAGGAGGCTGAGGCAGTGTCCGAGGAAAGCGAGCGTTCTGAAAGCGATTAATTAAGGAACTTCGGCTAAATCAGGCACATCCATGTGTCAACACCGAAGCTAGCATATCCTATACGTCGGATGCTAAAAACATTCGAACCTTAGTAAAAAAGCAGCCATGGTCTAAATGGCTGCAAAAAATCTGAGCTATCAATGACCCAAACGGTTCTCAACCTCGGCGCAAATTTGATGGGCATCCATACCGTCACCATTAATAACAGGACCTTCAATAACAATATCCTGCATTCCCATGACATTTCTATCAACGCCAGAGATAACACAACAATCACATTGCTGGGCATCGCTTTCTTGTCTCAACATAACAACATCGTAGCCTTTGCTTTCTAAGGCTGTCCGAACATCTGTCAAGCCTGCCTCAACCGCAATTTTTGCCACAGTACGCACCTCCTCAACTCTATCGCTGTTACACCCTTATAGTGCCAACCTGATAGAATAATTATGCAGAAAATTTCTGTACAGACATTATGAGAAATGCATCATATAATGAGTCACCAATTTGACAGCAGTTTCTAAGGCTGCTTCATCAGGTTGGAAATGGGCATCGTGTAACCCTGCTTCCGACCTAACACCTAGCCAGAACATAAACCCCGGTATCTCTTTAAGAAAGTAGCCAAAATCCTCTCCTGCCATGGCTTCCTTACAGATCTGCAATTCATAGTTATGCTCCTGACAATAGCGTATAAACGCTTGTGTTTGCTCACTATGATTGATAACTTGATAATAATTAGAACCGAAATCAATAGATGCAGTGCACGAAAAAGCAGTTTCAATACCGGCAACATGATCTTGGATGGCTTGCTTCATCAGCTGCATCGTTGCAGGATTTAAAGCACGTAAGGTGCCTTCCACCCGAGCTGAATCAGCAATGATATTTTGCTTCATTCCACTTGCCACTTTGCCTATTGTAATGACACCAGCATTTAATGGATCCAGTCGACGCGAGATAATACTTTGAATTTGCGTAATAAAATGACTTGCCGCCACAACCATATCATTTGCTAAATGTGGATAAGCAGCATGTCCACCCTTGCCTTTAAAATCAATAAAAAGCTCTGAGGTATTGGCAAACAACAGCCCCTCACGTATGGCAACCACCCCTGTTGAATATTCTGGAGCAACATGCAAGGCAAATATCTCATCAGGATACCAAGCCTTAAACACATCGCTTTGAAGAAGGGGCAGGGCACCACCGGGCCCTTCTTCCGCTGGCTGAAAGATAATAACAACATCGTTTTGCGGACGGTGATGTAGGAGGTTATCGACAACCCCCAAAGCAATGGTCATATGAAAATCATGGCCACAAGCGTGCATTTGCCCCTCGTGCTTCGAGCGAAACGGATAGCCTGTCTCCTCTGTTATTGGAAGACCATCAATATCTGCCCGATAAGCGATGGTACGTGTTGGCTGTTTGCCATTGATTTTGACGAGCACGCCTGTCTTCCACGTTTTGATTGTCATGTTCTCTTTACCTTCAAATTGATCAAGAACGTCCAATATCAATGCTTGTGTTTTAAACTCTTGAAAACCAAGCTCAGGTATTTGGTGAAAATGCCTGCGTGTAGCGACTAAATCCAATTCCATCATATCACCCTTTACACAATACTTAAGCCTCTGCAAAAAGCATCCTAATTAAAGTCATTCATGCTCATTTAATTGACGTAACTCCTGCTTAATCTCCGTTTTAGCACGTGTTTTATCATCCAATTCCTTGATGACACGTGCAGGTACGCCCGCAACCACTGTATTAGGAGCAACATCCTCAATAACGATGGCACCTGCAGCAACAACCGCTCCTTCACCAATCGTCACACCTTCTAAAATAACCGCATTGGCGCCAACGGTCACATTGTCTTCAACGACAACCGGCTTTGCCGATGGAGGTTCAATAACACCCGCCAAGACCGATCCTGCTCCTATATGACAATTTTTACCAACAGTCGCTCTGCCACCAAGTACAGCATTCATATCAATCATTGTCCCTTCACCGACGACAGAGCCAATGTTAATGCTTGCTCCCATCATGATAACAGCATTATGACCAATTTCCACCTGATCTCTAATGATGGCACCCGGTTCAATACGCGCTTGAATCGTTTTATAATCTAATAACGGAATAGCAGAATGACGGCGATCATTTTCAATCACGTAATCATCAATATGTATTTTATTCACGTCAAGTATCTCTTGCACAATGTTCCATTCACCAAAAATAACACCACTCGCATCATTGACAAACGCCTGCACATTTTGTCCGAAATCTATGGTCGACAGATTCCCTTTTATATAAACCTTTACGGGCGTAGATTTTTTACTTTTTTGAATAAAAGAAACAATTTCATTAGCATTCATCTGTTTCAAAACGATCTCCTCCTCATATCTCTCCAACTTCGACTGAATGCTTTTATGTTATCGAATTTAGCCCTCAAAGTCTATGATCGATCCTTTAAAAGCTCAATAAATATATTCCACTTGCTTTAATTATACGACATCCTCTTCATGAACAGACAACCAAATAGCACGGTTGATAAACCTTCCCAATCTTGAATTTCTTGAAAATAAGTGAAATGACTATAGAGACGATCTGAAAATCACGTCTTTACACACGCCTTTCCTCCACACTAATAGATCTTATCTTTCATAAGTTTTCTTTATACGTGTAGTTATTATAATTCAAGGAGCTTCTTAAGTAACAAAGCTCCTTGAAAATATCTTATATGATGATATCAACTCCTAATTATTCTTTTGGACGAAACACTAAATATTTTTTTGGAATAAACAAGATTAATAGGAGAGCAATAATTGTAAAAATAAACACGCCAATATAAACGGAATGTAAAGAAACCTCTAATCCCTTACTCAAAATGTGTAATGCATGAGTAGATAAGTGCACATTGCGATGTTGTAATACGGCATTCGCAGAATTAATCGTTAAGTGTTCTGAATCATGGTGAGTCGCAATAAAGCTTTTCAGATGCGTATTCAATATTCCACCTAATAAGGCCGCACCGATAGCACTGCCTAACGTACGCATAAACATGACAGATGATGTGGTTGCCCCCCGCAAATTCCACGGAACGCTATTCTGTGTAACCATAAGAAAAAGCGGGTTGATCAAGCCCATACCAATGCCCATAATAAAAGAACCGATGGTTGCCCAGATGGGACCCTTATCCCCTGTCATGAAAAAGAAAAAGAATCCGCCGATAACGAGAGCTATTCCACCCACAATCAAGAGTAAGCGATGGCTACTTGTCAATAGCAAACGCCCTACCACCACTGAGGCTAGAGTCCAGCTTACCGACATAGCGGTCAACGCAAAACCAGCTACCGTTACCGACTGCCCCATCACTGATTGCACGAAAGAAGGCAAGAAGCTTGTTAAGCCGATCACCACGATACCTGTCGTCACACCCATCACATTGGCAATGACAATCAGAGGATTTTTCCATATTTTCAAAGGAACAACGGGTTCACTTGCCATGCGCTCACGCCAAATAAATAAGATCATACCAACAATAAATATCACAATAAGGGTCAAGGTTGGCGTAGATATCCAATCCCAAACGACACCTGCTTCAATTAAAACGATCATTAAAGAAGCAATGACAACAAATAGCAGAAACGCTCCCGCATAATCAATAGCATGACGTTCCTTTTTCACTTTTTCTTTAAAGAAAACAATAATACCAATTATTGACAATATACCAAAAGGAACATTGACCCAAAAGACCCACGACCAGCTTAAATATTGAATAAACAAACCACCAAGGGCAGGACCACATAGAGCAGATATTCCCCAAACACTTATAAGGTAGCCTTGAATTTTCCCTCGTTCTTTTGCAGAATATAAGTCACCAACAATCGTCAATGCGATAGGCTGTATAGCACCCGCCCCAATCCCTTGAATGAACCGGAAAAGGATGAGCAGTTTCATAGTACCAGCAAATCCAGCTAATAAAGAGCCTATTAGAAAAACGATAAGTCCAAATAAAAAGATAGGCTTTCTTCCAAAAATATCGGATAGCTTTCCATAAATAAGTATTGTTAAAGCACTCATCAACAAATAGGAGGAAAAGACCCAGCTATACAAACTGAATCCACCTAAGTCACCAACAATAGTGGGAACTGCTGTAGCGACAATAGACCCTTCTACCGAAGCCATGAACATGCCTATAACTAACGCAGCCAGCACATATGCACGTCTTTTGTTTCTTGTTACAGACAATGCCTCTTCCGCTTCTTCATTCACTTAAGACCACACTCCCTTTTACAACAAATATAAAATATTGTATAACAATTTACGAAAGAGATACAACTAACTAAACAAACAAAATATTTCAACAAAAAATAAAACAAGTCAGCCTATCTCATTTCACTTTTCATTCTTTTATCAACATTTTCCCACCTTAATAACAAGTACCCTTTCAGCATAGTGTAACAAATTAACGCTAAAAGACTAAAAACAAAACATAAACACCTGACATCCACCTCATAAAAAAACAGCCTCTGGTTCAGGCTGTTGAATACGATCATAATTCAAATCACGAAAATAATAATGACTCAGGTATTATAAACATCACCTTATCAAGAGTGGAACTCGCTGAATAACCCGCCTTCATTTGCTTCATACCTGATATTAAAATGAGCTTTAGAATGACCTGTGTAACCCTAGACCCACTCCTGGTTATTATTTTTGACGCAATGTCAAATATTTTTTAGGAATAATAAAGATCAAGATGAACGAAACAATTGTAAAAATAAACACACCAACATAAACGGAATGCAAAGAGGCTTCCAGTCCCTTACTCAAAACGTGCAAGGCATGAACAGATAGATGTACATGGCGATTTTCTAATACAGCATTCGCAGAATCAATCGTTAAGTGCTCTGAAGCACCATGAGCAGCAATGAAATTTTTTAAATGCGTATTCAAAAGCCCACCTAATAATGCTGCACCAACCGCACTTCCTAACATACGCATAAACAGATTAGATGAAGTGGCTGCCCCTCGCAGCTTCCACGGAACACTGTTTTGTATAGCCACAATAAAAAGTGTGCTCGTCGTTCCCATACCAATACCAATGATAAAAGAACCGATAGCTGGCCAAATAGGACCCTTATCCCCTGTCATTAAGAAGAAAAAGAAGCCACCGATAATCAAGGCCGCCCCACCTATGATAAGAAGCAATCGGTGACTGCGTGTCAACAATAAACGACCGACCAACGTTGAGGATAGCGGCCAACCGATCGACATTGTCGTCAACGTAAACCCAGCAATGATGGCCGATTGTCCCATCACTGATTGCACGAAAGAAGGCAAAAAACTCGTCAACCCTATGGTTACAACACCTGTGGTCAGACTCACAACATTGGCAACGGCAATGAGAGGATTTGTCCATATTTTCAGAGGAACAACCGGTTCATGAGCTCCACGCTCACGCCAGATAAACAAGATGAAACCAACAATAAATAATAAAATAAAGGTCAAGGTTGGAACAGAAGTCCAAGCCCAAGCTACACCTGCTTGAATCAGAACGATCATTAAAGAAGTGATGGTAACAAAGAGTAGGAATGCTCCTGTGTAATCAATGACATGACGCTCTTTTTTCACTTTCTCTTTAAAGAAAACGGCAATGACAATCACTGACAAAATACCTAGAGGCAAATTCACCCAAAAGACCCATGCCCAGCTCAAATATTGAACAAATATACCGCCAAGAGCCGGGCCAAAAATAGCGGATATCCCCCAAACGCTGGAAAGATATCCTTGAATTTTCCCTCTCTCTTCTACGCTATATAAATCACCGACAATCGTCATTGCAATAGGCTGTACGGCTCCAGCACCAATCCCTTGGATGAGTCGAAAGAGAATGAGGAGCTTCATAGTGCTGGCAAATCCAGCTAATAAAGAGCCTATCAAAAAAACAATCAGACCAAATAAAAAAACAGACTTTCTTCCATAAAGATCGGATATCTTTCCATAAATTAATATCGTTAAAGCATTCATCAATAGATAAGCAGAGAAGACCCAGCTATATACGCTAAATCCACCTAAGTCACTAACAATAGAAGGAATGGCTGTAGCAACAATGGTACCCTCTATAGAGGCCATAAACATGCCTAGCACAAGCCCTGCTAACACATACGCCCGCCTTTTCCTCCCCTGCTCAGATAGTACTGCACCTTCATTCATTCAACGTCACTCCCGTTTAAGACAACTATGTTACATTTTATAGTAACTCATGAAAGAAATACAGCTAAATGAGCTATTTTAGAGAAATTTACACTGAATGACTCCCAAGTCACCTGAGATCACCTCATCGTTCCTTAAAGGAACAGACAGACATGAAAAATGCTTGCAAACGGGTGCAAGCACAAAAAGCATCTGCTCTCTAGCAGGTTCAAAAAATAGATGTCTTAAAAAATTGACTCATAAAAAAACAGCTCCTAGTTAGAGCTGTTGAATGCGTTCATCACTTAAACCATGCAAATAATGATTAAGATATTTTAAAACCGTGCTCCTTGGAAGAACTCCCTGTACAATCCCATCCTCATTTTCAACACAAATAAAGGTTCTAACAGTTAACATTTTTACCGCAGTGAGCAAAGTATCACTTGATTTAAGTACTGGAACTTGTGTATCCATCAATTCTTCCACAGTAGAACTGCTTAATTTTTCATATTCATAACGTTCTGTGCTAGCAATGCCATTTAATATCATGGCATGACTAATAACTCCTTTAAGTCGATTATCCTTATCAATAACAGGAACTGCTGAATAGCCTGTTTTCATTGTAACAAGCAGTACATGTTCAAGGGGATTTATTGTTTGAACATGAGCAACTTCTGCAAGTGGCAATACCAAATCCATAATATTCTTTTTTAACACATCTTCACCCGTTATCTTTTTCACAGAAATCAACCTCTCTGATTCGAACATTAATAGTGTAAGCCCTTTCTAATAAAGTTTACCACGGAATGAATTACTTCGTCAGTAATTTTTCACCAATACTATAAAACTCCACACAGATTAATGTATCATTTACATAAGCATAACATGCCTACATATCCGTTCAATTCATTTTGGGATTTTTTATAAAACCCTTATAACAAAAGGACAAAAGGACTTTACTTAAAAATAAATAAGCAGAATTCATATGATAAACACAAAGGTGTAAGACACTCTACCATCAGACAATAATAAAACACTTATCTCATGACAAGTGCCTTTAATCAGTCTGCTATTGACTATGTATTTTTTTAAATGAAGAGACTACATATCCCCACTCACTACCTACTACCTTTAGAAAACCTCCGTCAATTTACTGCACAGAAATGAACAATGTCATGACTTACATAAATAATTGGAAACATTTATAAATGATAAAGGATAGGCATGCTGTAAGAGGGAGGGTAATGATCCAGGTTAAAATAATGTTGATCGCCATTCCCCATTTAACACCTTTTAAACGTTCCGATGAGCCTACACCCATAATTGATGACGAAATAACATGTGTCGAACTAACAGGCAAGTGAATAAGCGTCGCCCCAAAAATAATCGCAGCCGAAGATAAATCAGCTGCCGCTCCATTTACTGGCTTGATCTTCATAATCTTTCCACCAACCGTTTTAATGATCTTCCACCCGCCGATGGATGTTCCAAGACCCATGACAATAGCCGAAGCAATTCGCACCCATATCGGCACATTCATCGAATGTATGTAATTAGCACTTACCAAAGCAAGCGTGATAATTCCCATCGCCTTTTGTGCATCATTCGTCCCATGTGTAAACGATTGTAAAGCGGCTGTGAAAATTTGAAAGATACGAAACCCATTATTCGTCCTGCCCAAATTAAAGTTGCGAAAGATAAGCTGAAAAATGGTCATGACAATATAGCCGATGATCAGAGCCAGTATAGGTGAAATGACCAGCGCTAATAATATATTGATAAAACCGTGATAATTTAAAGCTGAAAAGCTAAGAGCTGAAATCGCCGCTCCCGCTAAGGAACCAATGATCGCATGACTTGAGCTACTAGGAAGACCAAAATACCACGTGATAAGATTCCAAATGATTGCCGAAATTAATGCTGCAAGTACGATGACAGAACCATGTGCAGAGTGAAACGGATCTATAATTCCTTCGCTAATCGTTTTTGCCACCCCTGTAAAGGTAAGAGCACCAACGAAGTTCATAGAAGCTGCCATGACAATAGCAACTCTTGGACTTAATGCCCTTGTAGATACCGATGTGGCAATCGTATTGGCTGTGTCATGAAAACCATTAATAAAATCAAACCCAAGAGCAAAGATAACAATTATGATGGTAACAAAGAGTAAACTATCCATTAAAATGCTCCTTATACATTTCTCATAATGATGGTTTCCAATGTATTAGCGACATCTTCACAGCAATCAGCAATGGTTTCAAGCATTTCATACAGCTCTTTATATTGAATGATTTTAATAGGATCCTTTTCCGATTTAAATAACTCGCGAATACTATCTTGTAAAAGATCATCACATTCAGACTCTATATCGTTGATTTTAATGACATGCGTTCTAATGTTTAGTAACTTTCTTCTCGATAAATGGTGAGCAGCCTCAGCAATTTCCTTTGTAGCCTCAAGCAGAAAATTAACAAAACGAATCATGTAATCGTCTGAATTAATAAATTCATAAATTTCAACACGTGAAGCCCACTGCTCATAACCATCTAGCACATCATCTAGCTTCATCGCAAGCGCTAGTATATCCTCACGTTCTAACGGTGTAATAAAGGTTTTGTTTAAAGCAACAATAAGTTCATGAATATAGCTATCACCTTTTGTTTCATACTTCTTCATTACCCTAGAAAACTCCGCTAATTGATCCTTCGATTCAATCTTATAATCAACAAAATATTGAGCAGCCTCTTCTAAATTTGTGGAAATTTGCTTAAGCATGTTCAAAAACTTGTCATTTTTAGATGTGAAAATCACATAATCCACCTCATTTTAATGTTCCAAGACCAGAAAATCACACAGTCCACATCACCATCGACCCGGCGTTTGAAGCAATTTACCCACACGTTTACACCTGTTAAAAAACCAATGCAATGATGTCCAATTGTCAATATTTTTTACTTAATCCTTATTATTTTAGCAAAAATCGACCATTTTACAAATCATTTTTAATAAATATTTACAAAAATAAATGGTTCACTGCATGATGAGTCCCTTATTTCAACATTTTTTGCTATCATTGATACGTTTACTGAGCTTCAAGCTTCAATGTTTAAAATTAATAAATACAGGAAAAACTCATTGATGTACAACCGCAGATTTTTCCATTAGAAAAGGCTTTACAAAAAATGATTGTAAAGCCTTAACCAGAACAATTTATTTAAGAGCAGATAGTACGTCAGCCGTCATACGAACTCGCCCCATTTTTGGAAATACCTGCTTAATAGTAAAATCATGTTCTTCCTTAGTCAAACCATTCATTGCATCCTCAACAAAAATTTGTTGATAATTTCTTTGAAAGGCTTCCCTTGCAGTGGTATCAACACCAATTCCTGTGGCAATGCCAGTCAAGATAATCGTATCTATACCACGTCGGCGCAGCTGCAAATCAAGCTCTGTTCCGAAAAATGCTCCCCAGTTACGCTTTGTGATGATCAAATCACCCTGCTCCGGCCCCAGCTCGGGAATGATCTCAGAAAAACCTTTAGGACGTTCCCCACCCATTCCGCTTTGAGCATCAATCGTTGGCTTTAAAGCATCTTGTCCATCAATAAAATCAACATGGACAAGGACAACTAAACCGCCCTGATCACGAACAGTTTTTGCTAATTTCACATTGTTTTCTACGACACTCTCAATGTCATGTGGTTGTCCCTTCATACCGACAACACCCTTTTGTAAATCAATAACAACGAGCGCTGTTTTTTTAGGATCTTGAATCAAGTCTGACATTTTACCAACTCCCCCTCAATTTCTCATTCATTATGATTATGTAACATGTCCTATTATCAAGCAATGAACATTTACTCTACATTATGCTTAGTAGTATAAAATCCTTAATAAACATTATGCCTATAGATGAAAAATGTCAAATAACAAACATAGAAAGAAAGCAACTAGCTCTATTGATAAACGATCTATGGCTAAAACACTGGTTAAAAAATAAAGAGTTGACATGAACCCTTCCCTTTTATATAGTTAATAACATGAACTATTCATTTGATTAACTAATAATAACCTAATGACAAAGGGGGAAAATCATGCAAAAACAAAGTTTGGATGAGCTTGCCACACGCTATTTTGAAACCAGCTTCATGGTACATAGGCGCGGAGAAAATTTAATTAATCAACGCATTAGCGAACACCTCACTCATGACCAGCATTTTGTGTTAAATTACATACATAAAAAGCATAATGTGACGTCAAGCGAGTTGGCAGAAATGTTGAATGTAAAAAAAAGCGCAGTGACTGCTTTAATCAATCGTTTGGAAGAAAAAGCATTGATTGAGCGTAAACGCCAGCATAATGATCGTCGTGTCATTCACTTATCTCTTTCCCCAAAAGGACAACAGCTATCTGAAGCATCTAGTCAAAAAGTAAATGAAATTGTGGAAGATCTCATTACTCATTTTAGTGATGAGGAAATTCATCAATTTATGCAAATCTATGAAAAAATTGCTTTACTCTTAAATGAAGCTTTACAACAAGAAAGGGGCATTAATTAATGAGAACCATACTAAAAGGGAAATGGTTTATTCTTGCTGCCTGGATCGTTTTTATTGTCGTCTTGATGCTAACACAGCCCAATATCTCTAATCTTGTTCGTAACCAAGGCAATGCACAGGTTCCAGACAATTATTCTTCATCCAAAGCGACAAGGCTATTGGACGAATGGAATAAGCAATCTGGAAGTAGCGATAGCTCCTCCGTGGCTCTTGTCTTTCACGACAAGCACGGCTTAAGCACTCAGGACAATACCGAAATCAAAAAAGGCATAACCTCATTAAAGGACAACAAAAAAAAGCTGGGAATTTCCGATATTACCAACAGCTTTGATCAGCCAGATCTTAAAAATCAGCTCATTTCCAAAAATAACAAAACAATGCTGATCACTATCGATCTGTCCCTTGGGGATAAAGATACGAAAAAATTGACAAATCAACTTTATGCAGCATTAGATAACGTGAAGGTAGATCATTATTATACAAGTGAATGGATGATCGATAATGACACGATGGAAAGTACACAAGATGGTCTCCATAAAACAGAATATCTCACGGTCATCTTTATTTTAGCCGTACTCTTTATCGTTTTTCGGTCCGTTATAGCACCATTTTTACCACTCATCGCTGTCGGAATTTCATTCTTAACATCTCAAGCGATTGTTGCCTTTCTTGTAAAATGGTTTAATTTTCCAATTTCTAATTTTACACAGATTTTTCTCGTTGCCGTTCTCTTTGGAATAGGGACGGATTACTGTATTTTATTAATCAATCGCTTTAAAGAGGAAATTCCAAAACATGAAACCCTGGATGAAGCAATTGTTCAGACCTTTAAAAATGGTGGAAGGACGGTTTTCTTTAGCAGTCTTGCCGTATTTATCGGATTTGCTTCCATAGGCTTCTCAACGTTTAATATTTACCAATCAGCAGTCGGTGTTGCCGTTGGTATTGCTCTTTTAATTTTATCACTCATCACGATTGTTCCTATTATGATGTCATTGCTTGGAAAAAAACTATTCTGGCCAGTAAAGAATAACCTCGGTCACAGCCAAAGTCGCTTATGGGGGGGAATGGGTCGCTTTGCATTAGCCAGACCATTGATTTCACTTATCATCGTCGCCGTCGTCACCATTCCTTTTTTGTTCACATATCATGGTGATCGCTCATTTGACTCGGTCGGCGAAATGAGCGATAGCTATAATTCTGTCAAAGGATTCGATCTTATTTCTCATGATTTTAATCCCGGCGAATCCTCGCCAACAACCATTGTCATGAAAAACGATGAAAAAATGGATCAGCAACACTATTTACAAACTATTGAATCGGTGACACGTGAGCTTAAAAAAGTCAATCATGTTGATACTGTTCGCAGTGCAACTCAGCCTCTAGGCAAACCACTTAAGGATTTTCTTGTTCCCGATCAAGCACAAACTCTTAATACAGGGTTGAAGGATGCAAACAATGGGGTTAACAAAATTGCTGGCGGATTAGATAGCGCTAGTCAACAACTAGAAAATTCCGGACCACAGCTCAAGCAAGCAACCACAGGCATCGATAAATTGATCAGCGGAACGCAATCATTAAAATCTGGTGTTGGGCAGCTCCAGGGCGGACTGCAACAGATTCAAAAAGGCATTGATAGCGGTGCGTCAGGAGCAAGTGTTCTTAAACAAAATCTGCAAAAAGCGGTGGCCGGTGCCAAGCAATTACAGCAACAAAACCAAAAGCTCTTAAATGGCTACAGGCAAATGCAAAGTGGCTTGAAGAATATCAGCACCAATTACACTACCATTATTTCAGACCTACGGGCTTCTAAAAACAATTTAGATCAATATGTAGCAAGACATCCCGAAGCAAGAAATGATAGAAATTTCGCACAGGCCTATGACACTCTGAGTCAACTGCTAAACGGTGGGGAAGCTTCACCGACACAGCAATTGAGCGCGGGTCTCAAGCAATTAAACACGACAATGACGCAAGCCAATTCAGGTTTTTCTCAATTGATTGCTCAGCAGGAAAAACTCAATCAAGGTATGCAACAACTAGAAACTGGATTAGAGCAATTGCAAAACGGCTTGAACCAGGCAGCAGCTGGTCAAAACAAGGCGATTTCTAACATCCCTGCGCTCACCAATGGCTTTAACGGTGTCATCAGAGGACAACAGCAATTAAAAGATGGCTTCTCTGGTCTTAATAATCAAATGGATCAACTGGTGGGAGGTCTTAACGATTCTGTTAAAGGATTAAATAAAGTCTCTGGTGGCTTAAATGATGCCAGTGGATTTCTCGGAGAACTTTCGAAGAACAACAGCGCTCTTGGAGGCTTCTATATTCCTAACCAAGCTCTAAAAAGCAAGGATTTTACTGAATCACTCGATAACTATATGTCTCAGGATCGTAAAATTACAAAAATAGATGTTATTTTCAACACCAATCCTTATTCACAAGAATCCTTACAACAAATTGACCCTATTAAGTCAGCTGTTAAACGCGCCACTAAAGGAACGCCTTTAGAAAATGCCAAGGTGGCTATCGGCGGTGCAACGAGTACCTTTAATGATCTCAGTCATATCTCTGATCACGACTATAACCGAACTGTCATGTTAATGCTTATCGGCATTGGCATCGTCTTGATTTTCTTATTGCGATCGTTGATCATGCCGCTATACATTATTGGTTCGCTCTTCGTCACTTACTATACATCCATGAGTGTTTCGGAAAAGATCTTTGAACACTTCTTTGGCTATAGTGGCATCAACTGGGCAATTCCGTTCTTCAGCTTTGTTCTGCTCATTGCCCTAGGCGTCGATTACAGCATCTTCTTAATGGATCGCTTTAACGAATACAGAGAAATGCCAGTCAGAGAGGCTATTTTACATGCCATGCAAAACATGGGCTCCGTGATTTTATCAGCCGCCATCATACTTGGCGGAACCTTTGCCGCAATGATACCGTCTGGAGTGACCGAATTGATGGAGATCGCTACGACCATTATCACAGGCTTAATTCTTTACAATCTCTTGTTCTTGCCGCTTTTCATTCCAGTGATGGTTCGAATCTTTGGCAAAGCTAATTGGTGGCCATTTATCCGGAAAGAATAGCCTTTATCCCATTAACAACTTTAACCAGACAGATGTCATTTCTGTCTGGTTTTTTCTATGGCACACGTATGATCAACACCACTAAGGTTGATGTTTTCTTACATTTTATTATCTCTCCCCCGCCCCCCTCCATTTGAAATTTCCGGCATAAGCTTTAACTTTTTGAAAAAATAGGTTGGCCATCGGTTAATAGACCTTAGCTTTATCGCATATATTAAGAAAAAACCAGATCCAACATAAAAGCAACTTCGCTTCATTTCCTATCACATCATTGTTCTCAAATGGCGCGCACATCCTGATGATTGCCATACATTTTAATGATATGCTTCAAAATGCCTAGTGTTTGTTCCCCCTCAACAACGACCCATAACCTCTCCTCAGCAGACGTCAAAACAAAAGCAACCAGTTCGGTCATCCTCTCAATGCGACAGATTTTACCATCTTTATATAAATACATGTCATGATCCGATGAGCGACAAATAAAATAAAAGTCAATAAATTTTTCAAATGTAAAATCGCAAATAGGGAAGTTAAAAGAAACGATGTTTCTCATGTTGATTCTGACTCCTTTTTTAATTGTTATCTGTTTCTATTTTGCCATAGAATACAACAATTCTGAACGGGTTGATTTTGTCGAATAGCCACTAGTTTTCATGTATAATGAAGAATTTTTTATAAATCACCCTATCAACTACTTTCTCTCGGTCTTGTCCACCCTCATAACCATAGAGGTCCTATATGGAAAAATCACCTTAAAAATAAAGCGCTTTAAATTATGATCATTGGCATTCGGTGTTGGCATACGGATGTGCCAAACTTAACCGAAGCTCCTTAATTTACTACCTTCACTCGCTTCAGAATACTCGCTTTCCCATCCACTTAAATTTGAATGTTAACGGTACTTTTACAAAAACAAGCAGTGGAACACTAAAGAGGAACTTTGGCTAACCCCAGCACATCCGTGTGCCAACGCCAAAGCTAACACATCCTGTGCGTCGGAAACGTTGCCCACGGAAAGCGCAGTAGGTTGCTGCAGTGGATTTGGGGCAACTACCACTGATACTTACAATTCCATGTCCTGTGCTGTGTGCTGAACTATCCCTGTCCTTCATAGGACACGCCTCCTTTGATGGTGAGATAGAGTAGTCGGGAAACCAGCTTTATCTTATCATTTTCAAGAGGCGTTTTTGATACCACGCTAAAAGCTTTCTTTGGCTTTATATAATGCTCGTCTTTTGCGAATTAGAATCACTAAAATCGGAATCATTGACAAAATTAATCGGCAAGTAAACAGCTACTAAATCCCCATTTTCTTCACCATAGCCTTGATTTCTTTTTGTTGAATTAAATACATCATTTTGTTGAATAGGACCAAAGCTCAAGGTTGCTGAACGTTCCATAACATTCACTTTAAAGCCTAAAACGTTGACTGTCATTGGTGCAAAATTCATAACGTTCCCCCTTCAAAACCGCATACTATTCCAGTTGTAAGCTTGGAATTTTTGACTTTTGTAAAGTGTTAGAATCCCATAAATCACGATCATCCACACCGCTCCGAGAGGTAAAAATCGATTCATCACCAAAATTCTGCCCGAAACCCTGATTTTTTTTTGAGCTATTATTCCAATCCGCTAAAAAATTTTCACCAATATTGACCGCGGACGCATTTTCAAATGAATTAATTTTAAAAAGAAAAATATTAATGGAAATAGAAGGCTTAACCATTGTATCCCCCCTTAATTCACTATATGAACAGCAGTGCACAGTATGTCAGGAGGTCTGCATCATGGATGTCGATAAACTCAAGCAATGGCTCGAGGTCGCACAAAAATTTCAAGGCAATGACTTTTGGAATGATATTTTTGATGACCAAAAAGAGCATGCTGAAATGAAAATGAATGACGTTAAACAGCCTTTAAAAAAAGAAAAAGCTGACGTTGAACGTCCATTTTATGACCTCTATCGTTCAATGATTGAAATCATTGTTGTGATTGATCTTCCAGGTGTTAGCAAGGAAGATATACAGCTTAAGATCGCTGGCAATCACATCTTGATCAGCGGTCATGCTCGCCGCCCCTATGAAAATGTAGAAGTGATTAAATGCCATCGCCTAAGCGGTCCATTTAAGCAAATCATCTCCTTACCTGCTGATGCAGATAGTTCAAAAGCGATAGCTAAATTCAATCAGGGCTTACTCGAAATCCACATGCCCTTTCATGATATAGAGCAACATGCTATAAACATTGAATGATCGTAGCTGTCAGCGCTCCGAATCAAACCAACAAGCATTATTGTCGCAAATATCTTGATCATAAACAAATGCCTGTGGCATAAGATAGTAGCTTTCATCACTTGATTCTTCCCCAAAGCCTTCATTCCTCTTAGAAGTTGAATATAAGCCCATTTGGGCAGTCTGACTCAGGCTCGTTGTACAGCTTGCACCTGCACTGTTAAATTTCATAAATGCTATATTGATCCTTTTCATTTAATCATCTCCTACCTTGTATTATCCAATATGTATGCTAAAACTTTAGATTCCATACGATTAATGACATGAAATACAATCAAACTAATACACTTTATTGAAGGACAACCAAGAGAAAAGGGATGCTTAAGATGGTTTTGCAGAAACTCATCGATTACTTATTTAGAAATAGTAAAGAATGGAAATCGGCAACACAGCAATTACAATACCAACAGGAAAGTATTCAAAAACTGCAGGAATCGCTTAACACATTAGATCCAAGTTCCAAAGAAAACATCCTGAAATCTCCAACCATTATTGAACATATCCATGTAGATACGGTGATTATTGAACAATACGAGCAAAGCAATAATTTTGGAGCATTGGGGATTAAAACACTTGAAGGACGTCTGAATATTGGAGCTAATTATGGAACCACCGATCCTTTAACAGAAAAACAAAAAAGAGATAAGGCTCGGTTTATAAAAGAAAAAAATAACATAAAAAAACAACCACAACAGCCAAAAACAACCATTCGTTCACGCTCAACTTAATTCACTATTCTTATAGCCATTCATACGTTACACCAGCCTGCATGCATGATTCTCCAATAAAACGCTATGGAATGAAATAAAAGTCCTCCCACACATCAAGAATGGCGGATCTACGCCACCCTTTGACACGCTCTATAAAAAAATGAGCCCTACAAGTGTACTCACCATCGTATTCACGGAAAACTTCTTTAATCTCAATGATATACCCGTATCTTTCACCGTACATGCGATGATTTTATATTTCATTCACTGGATATTTAAGAAAATCCTTAATGATTCTTGCCACTTCTGCAGGTTTTTCCTCTGGTAGCAAGTGCCCTACTTGTTTGAACACCTCTAAACGACCAAAAGGGAGATCCTTAGCAAAGCGTTGCCCGATACGAAGAGGCACAATGCTATCCAACTCTCCCCAAACCAACAGAACGGGTTGAGTAATTTCCTTGATTCGATCAGTGGGCAAATCCCCTTCCCGATGACGCATGATCAGGATTAGTGAGCGATAAAATGCCATGGATTGTAAAGGGTCCAGATAGCCTGTCATCATCTCTTGAGTGATAACTGTCTTATCGTGGACCACCGATGAAAATGTCTTCATAAAGTCCCCTTTATCAAAATAGATCTTTAACATTCGACTAAAAAAAGGGAGATAAGACAGCCTAACTAAAAAGCGTTTGACTGGTCCCATATAGCCCGCAGCAGCTAAACCAATGATTTTACTAATGCGTGTACGATCTTGCAACGCAGCCTGCAAGGCAATTTGTCCACCCATTGAATGCCCAATCAAAATGGCCTTTTGAATACCGAACGCTTGCAGGCTATCTAGAACAAGCTGACCATAGCTATGCAATGAATAATGAAAATGCTTAGTCTTATCGCTCTTACCAAATCCAGGAAGATCCATTGCCAACACTGCATAATCTTCTTGTAAATAAGGAATAAGGAAACGAAAGCTAAAGGTGGAGGAAAGATAGCCATGGATCAAGACCAATACGTCCTCTTCTTCAGTTATCGGTCTACCATATTGCTCATAATGAATGTTGATACCATTAATAATGCGCATACACACGATAATAACGCCACCTCATCTTTATTTCTATTGCATAAAGCATAGTGTATGATAATTTTAAGATAATAACGACAAGGAGTGACTTTACAATAAGTCATTTTCATTTAAAAAGGCTTTCAATCACCTTACAACTAATGATATAATGACTCCGTATAATAGACAGTCTATCCTTAGATTGCCGTTGGTAGATCAAAATATGAAAGGAAACACCCTCATGAAAAAACACGATCAAGAGCTCACAATCATTCCTTTTCAAAAAAAATTACTCATGAAACTATATAGCGTTTGGGAACATATTTACCACGTCACTCATCATGTTCAGTTGGAGAACGAACAAGATTTATTGATGTTTCGCAACATAACCTATAAAGGAAAGTCGCTTACTCTCAGTGACGGGACAATACTCGTGAAGGGCGATCAACTTCTAGAGCTTCATTTTAATAACAAATTACTTCTACATACAGCTTTGCAATCAAAAAATGCAGTGCACATGATTACAACAATGCTCCACATGATGAAAGCCACCTTTAGTAGGATGCAGACCTATGTAGATATGCCCAAATATAAAGATGCCAAAGCTCTTTATGGTGTTTCACTGTTCCATAGGGGAGCAAAACAATTTGGCTTTGATATTCTTGATTTACCAACAGGCGGAGCCACTCCCTACCAACGTTTTTATCTACGCATGCTTTTAGCCATTATGCATCCAAGCGGAAGGGATCGCTTAAAATCAAACTCCTCCACCCTGACACCAAAAATCTTAGCCGTGTCCGTCAAGCATTTCAAACAAAACGATCAAGAGCAAGCTTAAACCTCTAAATCCCCATCCCTGTCATTGACTTTGGTCACAACATGTAGCATGTATATAGAAAGCTTCCTTCACAAAAGTTCCATCTTTTTGAGACAACCATAGTCATCAGCATGTTCCTCCGTCACCCCATCAATTGATAACACCTTTCTATACATCCTTAAAAATGTCTTTTAAAAAACATAATAGAAAAAAATAGCTCCTTCACACACATGCCCTCCGAATCTACCATGAACACTTTTATAAACCACCTCTAGATAGGCTGTCTTTCTGATGTTTATTTCAAAAAAACTGGGTCATACTAACACTATCATAATGACACATTGTTAGGGTGTTAACGTTGAAGCATATAAAAACAATGACCATTCTCAGCTTTTATGTCTTATTAGGTATTTTTTTTGCTTGCCTTTCCTTTCGATGGTTTAGCATCACCTATTTCATTTTAATATGTATGATTTTTTATATCATTGTCGCCCCCTTTTTGATTATTTTTTTTGACCAAATCATAGATGATCCAACTCAAGGTAGAGTACAAAAGGGGAATAAGTCATGAAATGGTTCTCTAAAAGCCAACAAAATCTGAGGGAAAAACAATTACATAATATCTACGCCATGCTCGAAGACTCAGAAGATTACATTTCAAATACGTTTCAATTAAAAAATACGACGATTTATTGTTCGTTCATTCGCACTATGGTGGATGTTCATATCCTGCAACATAATATTCTGACTCCTCTTATTCAACAATCAGACGGCTCAACCCTTGAAGAGCTAAGAACTGTCCTCCCATTTGAAGAGATTATCCTTACAACGGAAAGCCATACAATTAAAGAAAAAATTCTACAGGGCTACGTTCTGATTCAAACTGAAAAAAATGGCAAGCAAGGGCTTGTAGTAAACGCAAGGGTCAACCACAATCGTGATATATCCCATCCAGAAGTGGAATATAGCGTATTGGGACCTAATGAAAGCTTTATCGAATCACTTGATGTCAATATTCATCTCTTGCGCAAGCGATTACCATTACCAAATTTCAAAGTTAAAGAAACCACTGTAGGAAAATTCACAAAAACACGCACAGCCATTATTTATATTGATGGTATCACAGACGAAGAAACAGTGAACACAGTCATGCAACGGGTAACAGCCATCGACTATGATCAATTCGTTGACGTAGCTGTGATTTTGCAAACGATTGAAGATAATCCTAATTCATCCTTTCCACAACTCTTAGACACCGAGAGACCCGACTTTACCGTTTCTTCATTGCTGGAGGGTAAAGTGGCTGTTTTAATGGATGGCTCTCCTTACGCTGTCATAGGACCCATCTCGTTCATTGAATTTTTCAGAGCATTGGACGATTACGAGCTCAGTTGGTATGTTGCCTCTATTATACGTATTATTAGGATGATTTCCATCATCTTTTCCCTATTATCAACACCCTTATATGTGGCCATATTAACCTTTCACTATCAACTGATTCCCAGAAATTTACTAGCGACCCTCATCTCATCGCGCATAGGGATCCCTTTCCCTCCATTGGCCGAAGTTTTATTTATGGAGTTAACTCTAGGCGTCCTTCTTGAAGCGGGGATACGCTTACCCTCCAAGATCAGCCAAACCATTGGTATCGTTGGTGGTATTGTTATTGGCACTGCGTCGGTACAAGCAAATTTAACGAGTAATGTTTTACTTATTCTCGTTGCCATGGCTGCTTTAGCGTCATTTACCACTCCTAACTATCGGATGAACACCACGCTTCGTCTACTCCGCTTCCCCTTAATACTTTTTGCTGCGCTATGGGGGATGTATGGAATAGCCTGCTGCGCCGGCTTAATCATTGCCCATCTGTTCACACTAGAATCATTAGGAAGACCCTATTTCCATGACATTTTCCCGCTAAAAATAAAAAATTTAAAAGATTCCTTTATTCGTTTGCCCCTTTCAAAACAAAAATTACCAGCCGGAATTTTACGTCAACAAGATCCTGCCCGAGCGAATAAAAAATCTGATATTGATGAATAAACACGACAAGGAAGGGGGAGCAGTACATTATGACATTAGAAATTAAAGAAAATAAAAAAGTCTCTCCCTATCTTCTTTATTTTATTATTTATGGCAATGAAATCGGCATAGGGATCATCAATTACCAGCGAGCGATTACCAATAGTGCTGGTTACGATGCCTGGCTGTCGATCCTTATCATGGGTCTTGCCGTTTTCATTGTAATGTGGATGACTACCAAGCTGCTTGAAGAGCACCAAGGTGATCTCATCACTATTCACAAGAGTTTATTTGGAAAATGGCTGGGAGGATTTCTATCCTTCCTTCTCTCCCTCTACTTTCTGACCATAACGATTACCGTACTCAATACCTATGTTTTACTCATTCAAGTTTGGGTATTCCCTACCATGTCTTACTGGGAGATTTCCATTTTACTTTCTATTGTAGCTTTTGCTTATATTAATGGCGGATTGCGATCGATTGCCAGCATATCCTTTTTAAGCTTAATTTTCTCTGTCCCTTTAATATTGGCTATGACGGCACCACTAAGTCACTTGCATTTTGACAACCTTCTACCCATTGCTAATCATTCCGTCCCCTCCATTTTCGCAGCAAGTAAAAAGTTGTCCTTGAATTACGAGGGGATTTCCATTTTATTATTAGTCTACCCCTTCATTAAGAAGGCGGGATCTAAAGACTCCAGAAAACAGTGGGTTTTTTACGCCACATCAATGACAACCGTAGGATACCTTGTTCTTTATCTCATTACCATTACCTATTTTAATCCGAATGAAGTGGATAAATATCTTTGGCCAACGATGACTTTATGGAAAATCGTTGATCTTCCCTTTATGCAGCGTTTTGAATATATCGGCATTACCATTTGGATTTTTATTATTCTACCTAATATCTGCCTCTCTTTATGGGGATCTTCACGTATCTTCAAAAGCTTATTTTCAATTAATCAACGGCTTGTGGTGAGTTGCTTTATCATTTTCATTAATCTCACAGGACCCTTCTTTAACAATCAACCCAGATTAGCGATATGGGATAAATATCAATCAATGCTTGGATTATGTGAGATGCTAGTGTATCTTCCATTCCTTTACTTGTACAATCTAGTCTATAAAAAAATGAGGAAAAACCATGCGAAACAGCATTAGACAACTAATGATCATCATTATCCTTATATCTCTCTGTCTAACAGGTTGCGCCAACCCACGCATTATTGATGACGTGCGCCTTGTCCAAGCAATGGGCTACGACTATTATAAAGACCATTTATTATTGGGCACGGTCACATCCCCTATTTTTTTTCAATCAACAGGAAGCGGCATCATACAACCAAAATCCGATGTTATGTCCGTTGTCGTAAAAAAGGCAACTGAAATTGATAATCAACTTGAGTCAAAATCTGAATACCAAATTGAGCCGGGAAAATTGCTCGTCAGCTTGTATAACGACAAGATTGCTGCCGATGGTCTTCTTCAGTACGTGGACACCCTCAAAAGAAATCCAAATATTAGCATATTAACCAACCTAGCCGTTACTCAAGGATCTGCCAAGGAAATTCTACAAGGGCACTATGCCAGCAATCCTTTGGTTTCAGAGTATTTAAGCGATCTGTTTAAGAAGCATGCCAATAGCAATTTCCCCCAAACCGATATGCACACCTTTTTATACCAATTTTCGGGAGACGGCATGGACCCCTTCCTCCCTCTTTTAAAAAAGGAAGACAAGCATATCAAAATTCTTGGTATCGCTTTGTTTAAAGGCGACAAATACATTGATTATATTCCCTATTCACAATCCTTTATTTTTAAAATGCTCTATCGATCCTTTAGAAAAGGCACTTACGCACTATCATCAACTGTTTCAAAATATGTATCGATTGAAAATATTTCTTCTAAAATTGACTATCATGTCATTCCCCAGGGAATAAATGGTCGTCACCCTATTGTAGAAATTTCTATAAAGCAAATTGGTTATGTTAAAGAATCTAGCAGTCTTCTTCAAGGAAAATACAGTATGACCAATCTACAAAAAATCCTTGCTAATAATTTACAAAAAGATGGAATGACGCTTGTTAAACATCTACAAAGACTGCAAACCGATCCTCTAGGTATCGGCTCTCATGTTCGCAGCTTTCAGAGGAACTGGTCTGAAGAAGCTTGGAGAGATTACTATCCCAATGCTGACATTCGTATAAAAGTCAAAGTGACGCTCAAGCACGAAGGAATTATTGATTAATCACCAGATAGGACACCCGCCCTTTTTTTACTTTTACAAGAGATTGACTTCCCAACGCTTAGTCCCATCATATGCTATAGAGAATTAAGTTCAAAGGAGTGATACACATGGCATACGGACCATGGAATTATGGAGCAAACGCAGCATATGGTGGAGGCTATGGTGGAAGTTATAGCTGTGGATATGGTGGAGGCTATGGTGGAAGTTATAGCTGTGGATATGGTGGTGGATACGGTGGCGGAGGCTATGGATTCGCCCTCATCGTTGTCCTCTTCATTCTCCTTATCATTGTAGGTACTGCCTACGTTTGGTAACACTACTCATTCATCTGGCGTTCTCCATGAAGTGGCTCATGGAGGACGTTTAAGCTCATGAATTTCTACATTTTGAGATATCTATACATCACACCCTGTGAACACTCACCCATCATCGCAGCTAATGACTGATATCAATGTCAATGGCACTTTATATAAGGAAATCGCCTCTGCATTTTGGAGATTCTATTCCTCAATCACAGATATACCTTTCATCTTCATCTTTTCCCCTTCTCCAAAAAAGGAATAGTAATAGGATTGAACGGACAGACTATTTTTTTATAAAAGGGATTGACGTAAAGTATGTGATGGAGGGGTGTTAAATGACAAAGTGGTTAATGATCATCGCATTAGGTATAAGTGTCATCGGGCACACTGCCACAAGCCTTGCGTACACAGCACCGGACGAAGATAGATTATCAGCAAGTGCCAAGGGCAATCGTATGACAGTGTATCAAGAACTATTAGCAATGAATCCACAAATAAAAAATCCATATGCTATCTCTGTTGGACAAACAAGTCATCTCACACATGTAACAATTTCCACAGATGATCGGGAGCTTTTGGCCCAGCTCGTCCACGCAGAAGCAAGTGGCGAACCATTCAAAGGTAAGGTAAAGGTTGCACAAGTCGTTCTTAACAGAGTGAGAAGCCCACAGTTCCCTAATACGGTAAGACATGTCATCATGCAAAAAGGGCAATTTTCCCCTGTAGCTAACGGTACCATTCATAACACGCCCAATTCTTCTGATTACTTAGCTACCGATACAGCACTCCATAATGAAAAAAGTGGAGACGGATCTCTTTATTTTTTCAATCCAAAAATCTCTACTGATGGTCAATGGTTTTCGTCCTTAGAAACCACAACCGTTATCGGACATCATGTGTTTAAAAAATAAGGCTACATACGATAACATAAAATGTTTTTATAAATTTATTCATCTTTTTAAGAATTCCACAAAAAATATATACATTCCATAGCAAATATTCTAATTTAAAAAATTATGGTATAGTGATCTTATGAATAAAGAGTGGATAAAACCTATTAAAAGAATATCACTTAGAGAGCAAATTTATATGGCACTAAAGCAATCCATTGTTCACTTAAATCTTAAACCAGGGCAGCGACTGAATGATCAAATACTGGCTAAAGAATTTGATGTGAGTCGCACACCTGTTCGCGAAGCACTAAAACGCCTTGAAGATGAAGGGTTAGTGGAAACATTCCCAGGAGCAGTCACGCGAGTAACCGACATCAATGAAAAGGGAGCCATACAATTACTACAAGTTGTTGGCACTCTCCACACACTGGCGTTGAAGCTCGCCTTTACTCGCCTAGACACTGAGATCGTGGATCATTTAATCTACTATAATGAGCATCTATACACAAGCTTAATGAATCATCAACCAGAAAAGGCGATTGAAGCGGATACACACTTTCACAATATTATTTTACAAGCCGCAGAAAATCCAGAAATTCATATCGCCTTAGAGCGCATGATCCCAAAGGTTCGTCGTTTAGAACTTCTAAAATTCCAATCCATGCATAGCTTACTCTCCGTCAAGCAACACACCTCCATCATACAAGCTATTAAAAATCAGGAAAAGGGCAAATCTCTCCAGTTGATGGAAGAAAATTGGCTTAGCTTAGGTGGTCTCCTTTTGAATCAAAAGTAAGTAAAATAACTAAAAAATTCCAACGACGCACAGGAAGTTCTAGCTTCGGCATTGGCACACGGATGTGCCGGGTTTAGTCGAAGTTCCTTTATGGAACGCTAAAATGAGAAATGGAATCAAAACAGACAGGATCAAAAATCGTAAGCCCCTGATTTTTTCTGTATCATTCATTCTCTTAGTCGACTTTCTTGCCTAACCTCAAGGAAGTAGGCATGTTCTAAACCGCCGAACAACGAGCACTAACGGAAAAGGCTTCGGACCATGCCCCTATTCTCCTCCCTTGCTTAAAAGCTTTTTAGGTCCTGAAATCGGTAACAATATATTGAAGGTCGTCCCTGTACGACCAGTTATAAATTCCATTTTCCCTTCATGGTTTTCAATAATCTTATGACAAATACTTAAACCTAGACCTGTCCCTCCAGATTTGGTTGTCTGAAAAGGCTCTCCGAAATGCGCGATGATGTCTTTCGGAATTCCCTCTCCCTGATCACTGATTTCCACCTGAATATTGCTCGCTTGCCTTGTGGCCCGAATGGTAATATGACCTCCTGAAGGCATTGCCTCAATGGCATTTTTTAAAAGATTCAAGAATACTTGTTTGATTTGATCTTCATCACAGATAAGTGGCGGAAGATGAGATAAGTATGTCGTAAATATCGTGATATTACTGTTTATAGATTGCATTTCAATCAGTTGCAAAACATGGTTACAAAGAGACGAAACCTCCACATGTGACAATGTTAATTTTTTGGGTTTGCCCAAAATAAGCAATTCACTCAGAATGGCTTCCATCCGATCGAGCTCATCACTGATCACACGGAGGTACCCTTTTTGTTCTACATTAATATGCGTATCATCAAGCAACTGTATAAATCCTTTAATAGAAGTTAAAGGATTTCTCACTTCATGAGCAATACCCATTGCCATTTGAGCTGACAAATAAACTTTATCCGATGTTGTCACTCCTTCGTTGGAGTTAAAAAGAGTACTATCTTGGATCTGAAACAAAATTTTCTCCCCGAACAGTGAACAAACTTCAATGTGATACCATCGAATCATCGTCCCGTTCTGCTTCACCTTATAATCCTGACTGATTCCCTTTTGTGCCTGACACATAAGCTCCGTGCGAAATTTCGCTTCAATTCCAATAGAAGCGAGTAAATCCATGATATTTTGTCGATAGATATCTTGATCAATTATTTGAAACACGCTTAAGATTTCAGAATTATAAATCATTACGTTCCCATCTAAGTCTAGCACTGCCATACCAATATGTGTCCCTTCAAACGCCCACTTATACAACTTTCCTCTCAAGTGCTTATCTATCATTGTATACCTCCCAGAAGAGACTACCACGTCACTGTTTTACTCAATATTTCCCTTGTTTTTAGTATATTTTACTATAATTGTAATTTTATCTATTTCAATAGTCAATCTATTTTTTACATTATTGATAAAATTTGCATTTAAATAGCATATTATCTTTTCCTTTTTTACAGACTATTTTTAAGCTATACTAAAGGTTAAATACGTATTTTTAACTGGAAGGTGTTACATATGAAATCTTTGGTTTTAGCAGAAAAGCCCAGCGTGGCTCGTGAAATTGCCCGAGTGCTTGACTGTAAACAAAAACACCAACATTACATTGAAGGAAGCCACCACATAATCACATGGGCATTAGGTCACTTAATCGAACTCAAGATGCCTGAAGATTATGATCCATCCTATCGTACATGGAAGATGGAGGATCTCCCCATTCTGCCTAATCACATGGGATTAAAAGTCATCTCTAAGACTCGCCCCCAAATTTCACGCAATTGAGCAATTAGCAAAGCGCAGGGATATCAAGGAGCTCATTATCGCAACAGATGCTGGTCGTGAAGGTGAACTGGTTGCTCGTTGGATCATTGAAAAAATACATTGGAAAAAACCCATTCAGAGATTATGGATTTCCTCACAAACCGATGGTGCCATCCACACAGGCTTTAAACAGCTCAAACCAAGCCAGAACTACGACAAGCTTTATGCATCCGCAGTTTGTCGTGCTGAAGCTGATTGGATGATTGGATTAAATGTCACCCGAGCCTTGACTACAAAGTACAATGATCCTCTCTCAGCTGGACGTGTTCAAACTCCTACTTTAGCCATGATATTAGAACAGGAACAGCACATCCAAAGGTTCAATCCCAAAGAATACTGGAAAATCACTGCAATGATAGGCTCATTGAAAACCGAGTGGCATAATAATAAAGGAGAAAAACGAATTTTCAACGAAGATAGAGCGCAAACAATTTTAGAGAAAATCAAAGACAAGCAAGCAATTATTCAGTCTGTGACAAAAAAAGAAAAGCAGGAAAATCAACCTCTCCCTTATGATTTGACCGGGTTACAACAGGATGCAAACAAACGCTTTGGATTTTCGGCGAAACGCACACTTAATCTTTTACAAACCCTTTATGAGCGCTATAAATTAGTCACTTACCCACGCACAGATTCTCGCTACTTAACCCAGGATATGGAGACGACAATGCTCGAACGCTTAAAAAGCATCTCCTCTGCTTATAAAGCTGACGTTGCTCCCGCTCTAAAATCAAAGGGGAAAGTATTGGCAAATAAGGTCTTTAATAATAGTAAAGTCACTGATCACCATGCCATTATTCCAACTGAAGAAACATTGTTCATCAATGATTTAGCCAGTGATGAACGCAAAATTTACGATCTCATTGTCCGAAGATTTTTAGCACTTTTCTATTCTGCTTACCGTTATGAAACCGTGCAAACCACCTTTACAGTCGAAGGGGAAATCTTTCTAGCACACGATACCTTCATTAAAGATCCCGGCTTCAAAACAGTCGTGGAAAAGAGTCAAAGCATGACAAAGCAATCATCACTATCTCTACATAAAGGGAGCGTATTTCCAGTAAAAGCAGCACAGGTGGAAAAGAAACTCACTGAACCACCTCAACGACTCAGCGAAGCTGACCTTTTAGAAAAAATGGAAAAATATAGCCTAGGAACACCCGCAACACGCGCAGATATCATCGAAAAGTTACTTCAATCCCAATCGATTGACCGACAAAACGGTCGCCTCTTTCCTACACCTAAAGGTAAACAGCTCATAGAGCTCGTCAACGATGATCTTAAATCACCCGAGCTAACCTCTCAATGGGAAAAACAATTAGAGGATATTGCTAAAGGAAATGGTAATCCACAAGCTTTTAAGAAGAACATTCGCACAAGAGCCGAATTTCTAGTGTCTGAAATTAAGCAAAGTGAACAGTCCTATAAAGCGCATAATCTCACAGGATCTAAATGCCCTGAATGCAGTTCCTTTCTCAAAGAAATTAAAGGAAAAGACGGCAAAATACTCATATGCTCTAGCCAAGAGTGTCATTATAGAAGACGAAAGGAGCCCAAGCTTTCCCAAAAACGTTGTTCGCAATGCCATAAAAGAATGGAAATCCACAACGGGCAGGCAGGTCTTTATTTTCAATGTAAACACTGTAATAACGTAGAAAAAGCTGACGATAAAAAGAAAAAAATATCAAAACGTGAAGAACGTCAACTTCTAAATAAATATAATAAAAAAGACGAGCTCTTTAACAACCCGCTTGCAGATGCCCTAAAATCTGCACTAAAAGAATCAAGTGACAAATAATCATAATAAAGCATTTATAAATGCAAACATCCGCTTTTTCCATGATGCCATTGAATGAAGAGCCAATTGTCCACGAAGTTGCTGAGACAAACCCCAGTCATTAAAAAAGAGTGATACTCACCAGAACATTTTGGTAGGTACCACTCTTTTTTTCGACGCACAGGATATGCTAGCTTCGACGTTGGTACATGGATGTACCGGGAATAGGCTTCCCAAGTGAGTCTTCAGACACATGCTGTCCCATAGGAGTCTCGCCTCTTTCGCTCCCATCCACTTAAACTTGAGTGTTAACGATGTCTTTACGACAGTGAACTTAAAAAAAGTACACCGTCTCCATGCCTCATAAATGATTAAAATCAGCCATTAAAAAAGATTCCAGCTGGCTTTAAAAAGCCCATAATCCATCCCTGAAAACAGGCTCTTTTTCACCACTAGCTGTAATACCATCAATATCAAGCTGAGCTGATCCCATCATAAAATCGACATGTACCAAGCTTTTATTCACACCATGAGCATCAAGCTCTTCACGCGTCATGTTAATCCCATTTTCCAAGCACTTAGGATAGGCTTTGCCAATGGCAAGATGACATGAAGCATTCTCATCATACAGCGTATTAAAGAAGATCAAGCCCGATTGCGCAATCGGCGAATTATTAGGAACTAAAGCGACCTCACCTAAATAATGAGAGCCTTCATCTGTATCGACGAGATGTTGTAGAATTTCAGAGCCCTTTTCAGCATTGCTTTCAATGATGCGACCGTCCTGAAATGTGAGCGACAGTTTTTCAATCAATGTCCCGCTATAATTCAGAGGCATTGTACTTGTCACTGTCCCGTTAACACCCGTCTTCAATGGCAATGTAAACACCTCTTCTGTCGGGATATTTGGAAAGAAGCTTGTTCCCTTGATATTATCAGCTGCCCCACCAGCCCATTGATATCCCTTTGGAAATTCAATCATGAGATCAGTCCCTGGAGCTTTATAATGCAATTTATGGTATTTTTTAGCATTCAAATAATTTAATTTTTCATCCAATGTTTTTTGATGATCCTTCCAAGCTTGAATAGGATCTTCACGATCAGCACGGGTCATTTTAAACAAGATTTCCCAAAGCCTTTGTATAGCAGTGTTTACTTCTAGATCAGGAAAAAGCTTTTTTGCCCACGCTTCTGAAGGAATCATGAGAATGGACCAGCTCACTTTATCTGACATTCGGTAATCCCTATATGACTCCAATGCTTTCGATACTGTTTTATTATTTTGTGCAATTCTTTCTGGGTCAATAGCATTAAGGAGATCAAGCTCAGGTGACCTGAGATCAAGAAATGCCGCACCTCTTTCTGCCAATCGTTCAAGACCCTCCACTTCCCATTTAGGATAGCTTTGAAAGACCTCGTCAGGCGCATATGTATAACGTGTCAGGGTTAAATCATCATCTATCCAGCGAAAATGCACCTCTTTTGCCCCGGCTTGATAAGCCTTTTTAGCAACCATTCTTACAAAACCAGCTGCGGGAATATGGGCGTTAATAACCAATTCCTGTCCACTTTGAATATTTACGCCTACCTTAACAGCCAATTCCGCATAAGACTCTAAATTTTCCTTAAATGAGCCCATAACATATCCCTCCCATATCCTTTTAGTTTACCACTATCATTCTTTCATTTCATTAAATAATAAATAAATCTTGAATTTTCACATACATAAAAGTGCAAGCATTGATGGAAATTAAAATGTAGCTAATCTTTACTTTTTTGTTGACAAGCTTTTTTTTGTTCACTATAGTAAAACTGCACTATTCAACTGGGAATTATGCGTTTATGAAATTTTCATTTGCGTAGTCAGTCAAACAAATCATTTCGGAGGTACAACATGCGTAAATATTTAGGTTTTATTAGTATTTTATTGGCTCTTTTTCTCGTCATGGCTGGATGCGGGAATAACAATAGTAACAGCAGTTCAAAACAAGATTTACTTCAACAGATTAAGGACAGAGGCACGCTTAAAATTGGTACTGAAGGTACCTATGCACCGTTTACCTATCACGACAAAAATGGTAAGCTTACTGGATTTGATGTCGACATTGCCAGAGAAGTGGCTAAGAGACTAGGCGTAAAGGCTGATTTCGTTGAAACAAAATGGGATGGCATGATCGCCGGTTTAGACTCTAAGCGTTTTGATAGTGTATTTAATGAAGTCGCTGCTACACCTGATCGAAAAGTAAAGTATGATTTCAGTACACCCTATATCGTCTCAAAAGCTGTCCTTATCGTCAGAAAAGATAATAACACTATAAAAAGTTTCGCTGACCTAAAGGGGAAGAGGTCCGCTCAAAGCTTGACGAGTAATCTGTCAAAAATCGCTAAAAAAAATGGCGCGAATATCGTCTCAACAGATGGCTTTAACCAATCCGTTGATCTATTAAAATCTGGTCGTGCTGATGCAACGGTTAACGACAGCCTTTCTTTCTTAGATTTGCAAAGGCAACAGCCTAATATTCCATTGAAGGTTGTCGCTGAGCAAAGCAATGGTTCAGCTAGCGAAGTCATGATGCGTAAAGGAAATAAGGATTTGGTAAAAGCAATCGATAAAGCCTTGGCTGACATGAAAAAGGATGGTACGTACCTCAAAATTTCTAAAAAATACTTCAATACAGATGTATCAAAGTAGGATTTATAAACCATGAATGATCACGCTGAAAGACTTTATCATATATTTATTGAATCCTTTCTACCTCTACTAAAAGCAGGGGTAGCTTTTACCATTCCTTTAACATTAATTTCTTTTGTAGTTGGGTTAATCATCGCCTTTCTCACAGCACTCATTCGCATTTCTCCCTTGACACCATTAAGAGGCATCGCCCGCTTTTATATTTGGATATTCAGAGGTACACCCCTGATTGTGCAATTATTTATTATCTTTTATGGACTGCCGAGTATCGGTTTGACGCTTCCACCTTTTACAGCCGCTGTCATTGGGTTTTCATTAAGCGTTGGCGCTTATGGGTCAGAAATCATCCGTGCAGCCATATTATCGATCTCCCAAGGACAATGGGAGGCTGCCTATTCCATAGGCATGACGAAGGCACAGGCGTTAAGGCGCATCATTATACCTCAGGCGTTAAAAGTATCTGTTCCACCTTTATCCAATTCCTTTATCAGCTTAATAAAGGATACATCGCTTGCCGCTAGCATCACGGTAACCGAAATGTTTCAAAAGGCTCAAGAAATTACAGCACGATATTATGAACCTATGCTGCTCTATTGTGAGGTTGCATTGATTTATCTCATTTTTAGCACCGTACTTTCTCATTTTCAAAATCGACTTGAGCATTATTTCAATTCAAAATCTACAAATAAAGGAAGCTTATTATGATTGAAGCCAGAGACATACAAAAATCCTTCGGAGATCACCATGTCCTCAAGGGTCTTGATCTAACTGTAGAAACAGGACAAGTCACTGTTATCATCGGTCCTTCAGGATCAGGGAAGACCACTTTATTGCGATGCATGAATCTATTAGAAATACCAACAAATGGGATGTTACGCATAGGAGACACTTCTCTGACCTTTCAGGAAAATGTCTCTCTAAAGCAAAAAGATATGCTTGCCCTACGAAGAAAGTCAGGAATGGTTTTCCAAGCTTATAACCTCTTCCCACATATGACAGTCTTACAAAACATCATGGAAGGGCCCGTCATTGTTCAGAAACAAGACAAGGAACAGGCAAAAAAAATGGCCCTTCAATTATTGGAAAAAGTTGGACTATCTGATAAGGCACATGCCTATCCTGATCAGCTGTCTGGTGGTCAACAACAACGTGTTGGCATCGCTCGAGCAATGGCTGTGAATCCTGAAGTTTTGTTATTTGATGAACCCACTTCAGCTCTCGATCCTGAACTCGTCGGAGAAGTATTAAAAGTAATGAAAGAGCTCGCTGTAGAAGGGATGACCATGGCGGTCGTCACTCATGAAATGACATTTGCTGAAGAGGTAGCAGATCAGGTGGTCTTATTGGACCAAGGGCAAATTTTAGAGCAAGGCGAGCCATCAGAGCTTTTTAATCATCCTAAACACGACCGCACACACGCCTTTTTATCCAGATTGAATAACCCTATTTAATCACTCCTTATTGAAAATGTTCCACAAAATAAATGTTTGAAGACGTCCTCTTATGTATAGTATATGACATTGGTTCCTTAAATTTTTTTGAAATGAAACACCAAAAGTTGCATACAATAAAAAAGTGATCGCAGGATGGGGCACCTACGATCAACCGTTAAGAACTTCCCAAGGAATCAAGCACAATAAGCGTTCGCAGACATAGGAGCATAGCAAACGTTTCTTCCAATAGACCGTCTCTGTCAATGCACGGTCTATTTTCTTTTGTCCAATAAAGTAGTGACCAACATCCCAAAATTGAGCATGATCATCAACGTTTCGAATACGGACATTTGAAGCACCCCCTAACAGGAATGCACTTGACCTCAGAAGGCTCCTACCGTCAGTCCATTATATCAAACTTTTTCCATAAAAGAAAGAATATTCCTATTATTACAACAATTAGTTCTAAATTACCATTTCTTATAGGTATATTCTCTTATATTTCATTTTATGACTGCTATCTGTTCGTGAAGCTCTCTTTCCCTCAATCATTTTTATTTATTGGGTTTAATTTTTCTGATCTCTTCAACATAGCACTCAATCTTCTCATCACACGATACATAGTAAAAAGGTAATCATCGTGGACATATGGTAGTAATTAAACACTGATTTCAAACGAATAGCCTAAATAAAAAACACTTTTTCACCATGCTAAACATCAAAATGGAGTACATAAAAACCTATCGGTAAAACGACAGGTTACAGCTGCTAAACGCCTCTTTTATTTCCCCATAAAAGAGTGTGTAGTTGTGGAAGAACACGGACATGATTCATTTCCTCACTAGCGATGGTTTTATCGACCAACCATTCGTACTTCTCTAATAAGTGCTGGGTCAACGCAACAGTATCAGTTGAGGTAATAGCATCATTACCAACTTGAAGAAAAAATGGCACATCCTTATAACGCTCATGAATATCCACGGCAAACTTAAAATCAGCATCATCAAATACAACCACTTTTAAACTCCTATTTTTTTGTGGTTTACTTTGTTCAATAATTTGATCCAAAACATTAAAATTCGTCTTCATACCCGAGCTTGGGGGTTTGGGAGATAACGTTAAATCATCAACATGAAGCATCCACATCTGCCATCTAGACCCTTGAGTTTCAAGGGCTATTTGGATTCCTTTCTTTCTTAGGAGCTGTACAAGCTCACCGATGGTTGACAACAGAGCAGGGTTACCCCCTGAGATCGTGACATGATCAAAGCGATCATCACCTATCGCAACAAGTTGATCCCATATCTCATCTGCCGTCATCCTTTGAATATCAGCTTTAGCAGAGCCATCCCAAGTAAAGGCAGAGTCGCACCATGAACAGCGATAATCACAACCAGCGGTCCGCACAAACATCGTTTTGCGACCAACAACCATTCCTTCCCCTTGAATGGTAGGTCCAAAAATTTCAAGGACAGGTATACTACTCATCCTCCATACACTCCCTTGTCACTTCAGCAAAACTTGTTGACGTCTCGTAAAGGCGAACACTCTCTATCCTTAGATCACTCTGATCTCTCACTCTAGCCTCCAAAGCCTTTTGCCATTGTTCGTAAAGCCAAACCACTATATTCTCTGCCGTCGTATTCATATTAGGCAATGTTTCATTTAAATACTGATGATCCAAATAGATTTCAATTTTCGATTTCCAGATTGCTTTTAACTCAGAAAAATCAATGACTAGTCCAAGATCATTCAAATAGCCACTAACAGTTAGCGTCACTCGATATGTATGACCATGCAAATTTTTGCATTTCCCTTCATAACAATGCAGATGATGAGAGGCATCAAAGGTAAACGACTTGCTGATTGTGACACGCTTATTATGATATTTCAATTCACTTTTCTGAATATCATGATCTATTTTTTGTAAATTTTCTACAATATGAAACGCCATTATTTCCCCACCTTTTCTCGCATTTTTAAATATCTTTTTAAACCACCATTGCGAAGTTTACAAGCTGGACACTTCCCACAGCCATCAGCAATAATACCATTATAGCAAGTCAATGTTTTATACCTAACAAAGTTCAGTGCCCCAAGCTGATCTGCTAATTCCCAAGTTTGCGCTTTATCTAACCACATGAGTGGCGTATGGATGACAAAGGATTTGTCCATTGACAAATTCAATGTGACATTCAAAGCTTTTACAAAAGCATCACGACAATCCGGATAACCGCTAAAATCCGTTTCGCATACACCCGTGATAATATGCTTTGCCCCAATCTGATGTGCTAATATACCAGCAAATGATAGAAAAACAAGGTTTCTTCCAGGAACAAAGGTTGATGGCAACTCACCCTCTTCGCCTTCTTGTACAGCAATATCATCACGAGTTAACGCGCTTGGTGCTAGCTGGTTTAATAAGGACAGATCTAATATATGATGTTTGACACCAAGTTCTTTGGCAATATTAGTGGCGCATTCAATTTCTAAGCTGTGCCTCTGATTATAGTTAAAGGTCACCGCCTCCACTTCCTCAAAGCGCTCCTTAGCCCAAAATAAACAGGTTGTACTATCTTGCCCCCCGCTAAACACCACTACTGCTTTTTCATTCTTCATCGTCTATTAAACTCCTTTAATTCACCTTTTTAAAACTAGAAAAATGATACACGAAAACCATGTCATGTATACAAAAAATCAAAAAAACAACACCCTAAGAAAAGGGTGCTGCACCTTCTTAGTTTTTTAAAGAGGGTAGCTAGAACCTCTGTCAAATGCAACCATTCGGATTTGCATCCCATTAAATTTTCATAATATCCGTGGATCATCATCCTAGCAAAATAAAAAAATACGACACTATGTCTTCACAATAACATAATTCATTTAAAGTTTAAACTCCAGTGATCTTTGACGTCATACAGATACATTTTATCCAGTTGAATCATATACCTGAAGAGTATTCACATCCGAACAGACTAAAAAAATAGAAGCGCTTGTCCTAGGTGGAATGGACTCACTTCTATTTTTGTGATAGTACATTGATTATCTATGAAATATCTTTTCTGTCATTGTATGATTTGCTACGACTTGTCTATTCACCTCATAGCCTATTCCCGGCCTCTCAGATACCCGTATCTGACCATGCACCACCATGACCTCAGGATCAATAATATCTTCATACCAATAATGAGAAGACCCCGCCGTATCTCCCGGCAACGTAAATTGTGACAGAGTTGTCACAGCGATATTATGCGCTCGCCCTACACCGGCTTCGAGCATGCCTCCACACCAGACAGCAACGCCATGTCGCCTACAAAAATCATGTATTCGCTTCGCTTCGGTTAAACCACCCACACGACCTATCTTGATATTGATCACTTGACAGCTTCCTAGCTCAAGCGCATGGCGAACATCATCCAAAGAATGTATGCTTTCATCAAGGCAAATTGGCGTTTTTAACTGTTTTTGTAGACGAGCATGATCAATGAGGTCATCATGAGCCAATGGCTGCTCAATCATCATCAGCTGAAACTGATCAAACTGCTGCAAACGCCATATATCCTCTAACGTATATGCTGAATTAGCATCAACCATCATAGAAAGCGTCGGGAATGCCTGACGAATAGCATCTACATAATCGATATCTTGACCTGGCTTCACTTTAAATTTGAATCGCTTATAGCCCAGCTTCAGCTTTTCTTCAATTTGCTTTTTCAGCTTCGAAAAAGAGTCTTGCAAGCCCATGCTTATGCCAACATCAATGACCGTTTTATTGCCTCCTAAAGCTTTGGCAAGCGAGATTCCCTGTTTTTTAGCAAATAAATCCCACACCGCCCCTTCAAGTGCAGCTTTAGCCATATTATTTCGACGAATAGGGGCAAACAAATGACTCACTCGATCTGGGTGCTCAATATCTGTTTCAAACACTATGGGGATAAGCACATCTTCTAACATATGCTCGGTTGTCTTTACCGTTTCTTCAGTATACCATGGGTAATCCATAGCGACAGATTCTCCCCAGCCGCTCTGACCCGATTGATCAATCGCTTCGACCAATAAAAACTCTTTATCCTGCATCGCACCATAGCTTGTGACAAACGGTTGTTTCATCCGCATCTTCAATTTTCGCACAATAATTTTTTCAAGACGGATGGTTCTCAACACTTCGATATCCTCCCTAGATCGTTACTGCCTATTATTATAGCCGAATCGTTCATTCATTGCTTAATATAATAGACAAACCTTACTTGCAACGACCTTAAACAGATGCTTTTATCGGCTGATACCTTGACTTAAATGCAGACCAACCTATAGCTAAAAAGTAACAAAGAGCTTCAAAAGCCGTGATATAAAAGCTGACAGGTGCACTGGTGAAGTAGCTCAGCGTTAGTCCAACCCAAACGCCAACAACTGCCAATATAGCCGAAACGACAATCATCATGAAAACAGATTGGGTAACATGTCGTGCAACTGCGGCAGGGATTGTCATAAGTGCAAAAACAAGCAATGCACCAACAATTTGCACAGCCTCCGCTACACCAACCGACAATAATAATAGAAAGGCTACAGAAATAAAGCGAATGGGTAGACCAGCAGCCTGTGCGCCTGCGGGATCAAAAGAATCAAACTTGAGCATTTTATAGCCAACCGTGAGCAAACATAATAAAACAATGGTCAGAATTACGATGACCCAAACATCCCTCAGGCTAATACCAACGACACTTCCAAACAATATCGTTGATGTAAAGCTCCCCGATTGCGTGGACAAAGATAAGAATAAAATGCCTAACCCCAAAAACACACTGAGGATGACACTGATAGAAGCTTCTCTTCTAAAAAACTTCACACCCATTTGACCAATAGATAGAGCACCCACCGTCGTAAATAGCAACAAGCCTTCTAAAGGATCCCAACCCACATAAATGGCAAAGGAAGCGCCCGAGAAACCAATATGAGAGAAGGAATGGGTAATAAATGAAAGACCTCTCGCCACCACAAAGACACCGATAGCCCCACACATGACTGCCACAATCGTTCCAGCAATAAAAGCATGCTGCATAAAATCATAATGAAACATTTGAAGCATTCCTCTTACCCTCCATATCTCATCGTGTCTACGTCAGTAGCAACAGACGATATGTCATTGATATGCTGAAGCTGATAAAGCACATCAAGGTCAGCATTGCCAATGATTTCCTCTACACTTCCAACAGTGTAATGCCCGCGTGTTAAGTAAAGAATTCGGTGGGAATACTCAGAAATCAAATGAACATCGTGACTGATAAACAAAGCGCTGATCTGTTGCTTTACACAAAGCTCACGCACAAGAGAAGTCATCTCCTCTTGTGCTTTTGGGTCCAAATTAGCTGTCGATTCATCCAGTAAGAGAACATCCGGATGTCTCACCAATGCTTGTGCTAAAAACACTCTTTGCTTTTCACCACCAGATAACTTACCAATTGGCTTTTTAGCTAAATGGCTTGTGTCCGTTAACTCCATCGTTTCCTTTATCACTGCACGGTCTCGCTTTGTCAACCACGGTCTCAAACGGTGTGGCAAGCCAAGCGAAATAAAATCCCAAGCTTGAATCGGCATTTCTTCATCAATAGCTCTCGACTGTGGAACATAGCCAATGACAGGTCCGTGATCCTCATTCGTTATCTCAACCGTTCCATGTTGTGGTTTAATAACACCTAAAATCACTTTGAGCAACGTGGACTTCCCAGCACCATTAGGTCCAATGATGCCTAGCATTTCACCAGGTTGTACAGAAAAAGAAAGATGATCTAAGATTTTTTCACCATTGATATAGACATCAATCTGGTCGACACAAAATTTTTTAATCACGGCGTTCCGTCTCCTCCTGACGAAGACTTATTGAGCAGCTTGAGCCTTTTCAACTTGTTTTAATTCATCTGTCATCCATTGTACATAGTCTTTTCCATCAGGCAATGTTTCCGTAACTTGAACAACTGGAACATTGCTTTGTTTTGCTAGATCGACAAGCTGTTTAACCGTAGGGCTATCTACTTGCGTATTTTGTACAAGAAAAGCCACTTGTTTATTTTTAAGATCATTTTTCATTTTTGCAAGGTCTGCTGGTGCTGGGTCAGACTCATCTTCAAGCGCCAATGCAAATTTTTCATCGTCCACCTGATAATTCATAGCTTGTAACATGTAATCAAAAACAGGCTCTGTTGTTTCAACCTTTTTAGAGGTGTCTGATTGCTTTAATTTACTGACCAAATCTTGCAATGGCTGTACCGTTTTCTTATATTTGTCTGCTTGTTGCTTAAAGTAATCAGCATGATCAGGATCGATTGTTCCCAATTTATCAGCAAGCGCATCAGCTAATGTCGGCATAGTAGTAGGAATATACCATAGATGCTCATTGTCACCGTTTTTCTTATTTAACAAATCATCACCGACACGAATAACCGTTTTATTGCTTGAATCTTTTGAAGAAGAAACCAATTTATCCATCCAGTTATCATAGCCAATACCATCATAGATGACAACCTGACCATCATTTACAATCTTACTCGTATCAGCAGTAGGTTCAAAATCATGAGGATCAACGCTTGGCTTATTGATGATCGATGTTACCTTAACATACTTACCACCAACTGCTTCTGCAACTTCACCATAAAAGTCTTCTGCTGCTACAATTTGGATTGGGTTCTTAGAAGTATCTTGCTTTGAAGCTGCAGTGCTTGAATCACCTTTCGTAGAACCACTTGTTGAGGATGAACCACAGGCTGCTAATAAGCCTAAACTAAGAATCAGTGCAACAACTAGAAAGCTTACCTTTTTCATTTATTATGTTCCCCCTAAGTTTATGATAGTTTAATCGTAATAATTACGATTTAAAGTGAACATTCTACATGATAAACATTACAATTTAAGATGTCAACCCTGCTTAACCAAAAAATAGTTAATGAAATATATGTCGATTTAGTGATCATTCTTTAAAAGAAAATTGTCGAAAATTATAGGAAATGAATCGCATGCCACCCCTGCTCCCAATGACCATTTTTTGATATGTATACGTCATCAATCACTACAACTAAGCTCACCTCTCAAGAGAAAACCACCCTTTCTAAAGGTTAAGCTTTTTAAACCTTTTTAAACCAAGAGGAAAACATATAGAACATAAAATAGTTCGTTTCATGAAATTCAGGATAAATATTTTCTTTAATATAACGCTAAAATGAAAGTGGGCAACATAATCATGACAGCCCAACTAATGAGAAATGAGCATATCATTAGACGGTAGCTAAGAATCGCCGTATCATTCTAACAGAATCTTAATCGAAACGAGGGAATAAAGTGAGTTCACATCCAGGCAAACGATTTAACGGTATATCATTATCCATTCTTGATCTTGTACCTATACCTGAAGGTGGCAACCCCGCACAATCCTTTAAAAATACGGTTGACCTCGCTCAGGTTGGGGAGAGTTTGGGCTTTAAACGCTACTGGGTTGCCGAACATCACGGTATGCCAGGCATGGCTAGTTCAGCAACATCTATCATTATCGAACACATTGCTAATGCCACTCAATCCATCCGCGTAGGTTCAGGCGGTATTATGTTGCCAAATCATGCTCCCCTTGTCATTGCTGAACAGTTCGGAACATTAGAATCCATGCACCCTGATAGAATTGACCTCGGTCTTGGACGTGCACCAGGAAGCGATCAAGCCACTGCCCACGCCCTCCGTCGAGCACTCACCAATGATCCAGATGATTTCCCCGAACATGTTGAAGAACTCCAAGCCTATTTTACGGGAAGTGCACGCGTTCATGCTCAGCCTGGTGAAGGGTTATCAATTCCAATCTGGCTCCTCGGCTCAAGCGGGTTCAGTGCCCAGTTGGCAGCAGCAAAAGGATTGCCCTTTTCTTTTGCAAGTCATTTTGCACCTGACTATATGATGCCTGCTCTGCATCTCTATCGCAGTCAATTTCAACCTTCTGCTACTTTACACCAGCCACATGTGATGGTAGCTGTTAATATTTGCGCTGCTGATACTGAAGAGAGAGCTAAGTGGCTAGCTACCTCCCAACACCAACAATTATTAAATTTACGAAGCGGACGACCCACGGCCTTAAAACGACCCATTGATAACATCGAGGATACATGGTCAATTGCTGAACAACAGGCTGTTGAACACTTTCTACAGTCACCCGCCACCATCATTGGCACAAAAGAAACAGTCAAAGAAAAGCTCACTGCTTTTATAAAACAAACAGAAGCAAATGAAGTGATCATTAACTCACAAATCTTCTATCATAAAGATCGCTTGCGATCCTTTGAAATTGTCAGTGAACTAATGGAATAAATGCACACATCGAAAAGTGAGAGTCGAAGTGAACGGACTCTCACTTATTTCTTCATCACAGATGCTCTCATGCTTGATATTTTGGGAGAGTGAACCAAAATGAACTTCCCTTCCCCAACTCACTTTCAACGCCACTCGTACCACCATGCCTATCAACAATCGACTTGGCTATGGATAGACCTAATCCCGATCCACCATGTTTACTATTTCTTGACTTCTCCACTCGATAAAAACGCTGAAAGACAAAGGAACAATCTTCCTCAGGAATGCCCTCACCTTCGTCTACAATAGACACCTTGACAAACATCTTCCCTAATCGTGCTATATGAATCTTAACTTTGCTTCCCTTTACAGAATATTTCAGGGCATTTTGAATTAAATTGATGAGTACCTGCTTAATTTTATGAGGATCTATAAAAACCGCTGGAATCTGGTCAGGCATGTCGACAACGATGTCAATCTTATGTTTTTCAATTTGAAAGGTTAGATGATCCAATGTCTCAATAATAAGATTATCCAAATGATAAGGCTCGGGGTAATGCTGGTCAATTCCTGAATCCAATTGCGACAATTGAAATAGATCATTGATAAGATCGCTAATACGCTGTGTTTCAAGTTGAATCGTCTTAAAATATTTTCGCAAGGTCTCCTCATCTTCTATCACGTGATCCTGCAAAGCTTCAACAAATGATTGGATCGACGTCAGCGGTGTCCGTAAATCATGAGATACATTCGCCACAAGATCTTTTCTCGAGGCTTCGGATTGATGTAATTTCTGAAAGCTTTCCTGAAGATGGTGATTCATTTCATTAAGGTTATGTGCAAGCTCTTGAAATTCGACAGGACCAATAACTGGAACTCTTCCCTCAAAGTCCCCAGCAGCAATTGCTTTGGATTGCAACGAAATAAGCTGTATTGCTCTTTGAATGGGTCGGGTCAAAAAATAGTGAGTGAAAAGCGAGACAATTCCAGCACCCGCAGTTACCAATAATAAAATTAAAATCGCTTTTCCATTAAACAAGACCATCCGCAAATAACAAGACATTAAGATGACAAAAATAAAAGCAAAGCTGATAATATTGACAGCCAACAGTTGTGTCCGTAATTTCACAGGCTTTCATCCCCTTCAAATTTATAACCAATTCCCCATACAGTTTGAATGTATTTAGGATTTGAAGGCAGATCCTCTATTTTCTCTCTTAGACGTCTAATATGCACAGTGACAGTCGTGGTATCCCCTTCATATTTCAAATCCCACAGGCGCTCAAGCAATTGATTTCGAGAAAAGACTTGCTTAGGATGACTGGCTAGCAACCATAACAAATCAAATTCCTTTACCGTTAAATTAATAAATTGCTGGTCAACCTGGACTGTTCGTTTTTCTGAATCGATCTGCAAATGACCATACTTAAGTCGACTTGAGGAAGTGAGCGTTTTCCCTCTTCCAATGTCCACGCGTCGCAAAATAGTTCTAACACGCAGGACTAATTCTCTTGGACTAAAAGGCTTGGTCAAATAATCGTCAGCCCCCATCATAAGTCCAACCAATCGGTCCAATTCCTCACTTCGGGCAGTTAAGATAATAATCGGCACATCATCTTCATGCCTTATTTCCTGAAAAACTTGGAACCCATCTTTTTTAGGCATCATTAAATCGAGGACAAGCAAATCTGGCGACTCGGCTCTCCATAGATTCATCGCCTCTTCTCCATCAAAAGCTGTGATAACCTGAAAACCGTCTCGTTCTAAGTACCTTTTCGATACATCGACGATATTCGCCTCATCATCAGCAAGCAATACTTTGGTCATCTCTTAATCCCTTCTCGCACCTTCTTTTAACTATCAGCTTAACATAAAAAAAAGAGAGTTAAAATAATACACTCTCTTTTCAACGCATTCACAGCTTCTATTTTAATGAGCAATAACTTATGCAACTTATCCCTATCAAATCCAGCTCACTTCAGATCAAACAATGCTTCCTCTTTATCTGATAATGTCGATACCATCAATTCAAAGCGATATCTATCTGTGAAAGAATGCCTTATTTTTGAACGACCACGGTGTGCTGTGTGGTATCTTGGTTCGTCCAAGTAACTGTTGTACCAGGTGCAACGGTCATTTTAGCTGGCGCGAAGGCAAAATTTTGAATGTTAACGGTGTTCTTACTGCTGTCAGCGCCCGCCTTAACCTGAATATGTGAGACCATGTCTGGATGAATGGAACAAATAACCGTGTAATTCCCTGCATCCTTGAACGTATAACTATATGTCTTTCCCTTATCTAATAGCTTGGAAGTAGCAAGTTGCTTCAGTGAACCAGCACTCCCTTGATCATCTGATGATCCCTGCTGACTTGTCATACCATTTCCTGAGCTACTAGTTCCTGATTTACTCTGGGTTGAGCTTCCACAACCAGCCAATACCAAAAGAGCTATGACAAGGAGTGGCAAGAATTTCATTAATTTTCGAACAGACAATGATTGTAACATCGTTTTCCTCCTCCAAATAATTGATTAACATCTTATGATGTCTACTCCTCCATAGGCATCTTAACAGTAAAAGCTTATCAATTTCTAACAAAAATATTAACAAAATATTAATTTTTTAGGTAATATCACACCTTATTAATGACTAGAAATAGAAATACTCTAAAATCAGTAAAAATGCATATGTATATCTCATAACCCTATGTTCATCAATAATATGGCTAAATTGCGGTATAACCACCATCCACATGTAAAACAGTTCCTGTAACATAAGAAGCACGATCACTTGCCAAAAATAAAATGGCCTCGGCAATTTCTTCAGGTTGAGCCAATCGACCAATAGGATGTCGGGCAATCATGGCTTGTGCTGTGTCTTCTGGTAATTGACTAATCAACGGTGTGTCAACATAGCCTGGGGACACGCTGTTGACACGTATGCCTTGCGTGGCATACGTTAACGCCTCTGAACGTGTCAGATTAACGACAGCCGCTTTGGCTGCAGAGTAAGCGGTACTATTTTCCTGTCCAACATGTGCTAAAATCGATCCCATATTGACAATCGCGCCAGAACCCTGTTTAACCATCTGTTGGAGGGCATATTTATTTGTTATAACCACACCATTCAAGTCGATCGCCATCACTTTCTGCCAATCCTTCATTTCTAACTGATGCAATGGTCCTTTCTTCTCAGGAACCCCTGCATTGGCAATCAAAATATCTATTCTGCCATACGTCTGCGTGGTTGTCTCCATTAAATGCTGAGCGCTCTCTTCATTCGTCACATCACAGCTCACAAACAAAGCATCGCCACCATTATCTTTTATTGATTCCACCACTTTCTTAGCTTGCTCGGAAATGTCCGCAATGACAACCTTAGCACCCTCTTCTGCAAATTTTTTAGCCGTTGCTTCACCAACTCCTGAAGCACCTCCGGTAATCACTGCCACTTTATTTTCAACTAACATAGAACTCTCTCCTTATTCTTTTTCTTCATTTTTTCTCCTATCTTTTCCTTTTTACACTCTATTATTATAAGCCCCTTATTTTTAAAACTGCAAGACTTGCCTACTCATTACCAAACACTATTATTGTTAATCAAAATCAGTTTGCCAATCCAAAAAAAGCCAGCCACAAGAACACATTGTGTCTGGCTCCTTATTATTATTGCATCGCTTGTACGATCGCATCACTTGAATTATTCCACAGATCACTATAGTTGGTTTCCAAAAATGTCCTCAACAATTGCTTGGAGTTCCCATCCATCTGTCCTATAATAATGTTACCTTTTAATGCTTTATCGAGATGATTAACATGCTCAGGCATTGACTTAAAACCCGATCTAATCCGAGTATCTTCTGTTGATACTAAAATCTCACAGGCAGCTATTCCGGTGATTTTAGAACCACTTTTATCACGATCAACAACCACCCAAACAATCCAATATAAATCGGCATCCTCTAAGCCTTCTTTACTTGGCTTAAAACGCACCCTTTTTTCCACTCGACTGCGACCATGCATCGCCTGCATATCAATGAATACATCTTCTCTTTGCGGATCAACAATAACCGGTGTAACGTTGTTCAAATTGATAGTGCCAACACCAAAGCTGCCATCTCCGTCAGTAGAATCACCGCTTAATATCGTAAATTGTTCTTTACTTTTCTTATCAAATATATCATCTGACATACTTAACACCCCCATTTAATCAGGATACATTCATTTTAGTATGCTTATTCCTTGCATACAAGTCAAGACAACGGCCACGACTCCTTTTCTCTTAGTCGTGTGAGAGAAAATAGTCTCAACAACAAAGTCCATAACATAAGGACGCTTTAGAATGAATGAGCGATTACACACAGAATCTACCTGCAACATTGTCTCTCCTTCTCCGTCACACTATTTCAACACGACGATGTTCTCTAGATGAAGTCAAGCAGGCATCCAACACCTTCATACCTAAAACAGCATCACGTGCTGGATAAGTTAAAGGTTCACCATAAAGGATGCTTCTTCCTATCGCATCCGTCTGTATCGCATAGTGATTAACCTTCGGCACATCCACTTCTCTACATCCATCCTCCGTCATGACAAAAAAGTTATCCTGTTGATTTTGTTGAACAACAAATGCGGATGGTACTTCAATCCCCCCCTCTGTCCCAATGAGTTCAAGTGTATTTCTGCCCGCTGCCCACATACCACAATCGAAGGTCAGTGCTACACCTCTCTTAAATTCAAGAAGTCCTGATGCCATCATATCCACATCATCATGGACTTCGGAGAAAAGTGCCTGAACCGTTGCTGCCAATGGTTCTTCTTCCAAGATCATGCGGGCAACGCTAATAGGATAAACACCCACATCATACAATGACCCTCCACCCCAAGCCTTTTTATGACGCACATTCTCCTGATCTTCTGCCTGGTTATAAGTAAACGTTGCGTGGATACCACGAAGTTCTCCGATTTCCCCAGAATGAATGACCTCACGAATCAGCGCATATCGTGGATGAAGACGATACATAAACCCCTCTGAAAAAACAACATCAGCTTTTTCACAAGCAACAGCTATTTCACGAGCTTCCTGAGCGTTAAGAGCAATCGGCTTTTCACATAGGACATGCTTACCAGCCTCAGCAGCATGAATCGCCCATTCCTTGTGTAAATGATTAGGTAATGGTATATAAACACTGTCAATATTAGGATCATTAAGCAACGCTTTATAGCTTCCATAAGCCTGAGGTATAGATAATTCCTTTGCGACATCTTGAGCTTTTTCTAAAGTACGACTGGCAATGGCAACAACTTCCCCCGTCTCTGATTGTTGAATACCTGGGATAACTGAACGTTGGGCAATACTAGCACTTCCAATAATACCCCACCTCACCCTTTTCATTTGCTTCCTCCCATATATGTGAAATAATATGCTCTCCTCATTGTAATTGTAGGATTCTCTTTTACACAACATCCACTTGACAATCAATTCCGCTACTATATGAGATATCATGGTATAATAACAATGATCTGTGCGGCATTTTAAATAAGGAACTTCGACTAAACCCGGCACATCCATGTGCCAACGCCGAAGCTAGCACATCCTGTACGTCGGAACTTCAGCTAAATTCGGCATATCCGTGTGCGTCAAAGGAGACATATTTATGAATAAGCATATACAACACAATAACATTGAGCGATTTTATGGGTTTGGTGATCTCTATGATCAAAATCGCCCTGGAGCACCAAAAGAAGTGATAAAAATTTTAACAACCTATCTTATGAAATCACCACAAACCGTCATGGATGTAGGGTGTGGAACAGGACTCTCTACTTTTATTTGGCTGGATGACGCCGAACAAATCATCGGTGTTGAACCGAATGACGACATGCGCCAGGTTGCTCTCTCCCGCTGGAAGGAGCATGGAGAACCAGAAAAATTACGCTTTATAAAGAGCATTTCCCATCAGTTAGATGTTTCTTCTGAATCAGCGGATATTATCACCTGTTCTCAATCCTTTCATTGGATGGAGCCACAAGTGACTCTGAAGGAATTTGCTAGAGTCCTCCGCCCTAATGGTATTTTCGCAGCCTATGATTGTGATTGGCCACCCACATTCAATTGGCAAATTGAAGAAGCCTATACCCAATTGATGAAACTTGCCAGCACATATGTTAAAAAGCTTGCCAAAGCAGAAAAACATGCCTTTAAATGGAATAAAGATGCACATTTAACAACTATACTTGAGTCTGGTCACTTTCGTTTTTCAAAGGAAATCGTCTTTCATCATTGGGAGGCTTGTGACGCAACACGTTACGCCAATATTGCTCTTAGCCAAGGAGATCTACAAACCGCTCTTAAATTAGGCGCAGATGAGCTACAGCACCGATTTGCAATGTTTCAAGATAAAGTAGCCCAAGCTTTCAACGGGCAAAAGAAAGATATTTTATTCAGTTATCGCATGCGCATAGGTATCAAATAAGTTTATAAAAAAGGTGTCTTTAAAAACTTTTAAAGACACCTTTTTTTCTTTCAGATTTTTAAAATTTTTAGTCAAACAACCGCTCATTTTCTCTTAATAAATGAGCGATATAATTGAAATAAGCTCCTACCTTCTAAAAAAACGAAAATCCTATCAAAGAGATAAATAATATATTTTCTCACATTATATCTCTCTATAATGAATATTTCAAATAATTAATCTTATTATGACATTCTAACCAATCAAACAGCTCCATTTTAAGACTGCCTACATTACTTTTGAACTTTTCTTAAATAAGTCAACCAATAAATACCTGCAACAAAAATGGCACCACCAACAATATTACCCAAAAATACTGGAACAAAGTTATTTAAATAATCTATCCACGTAAATTTCCCTGCAAAGATGGCAGCGGGTATGACAAACATATTCGCAACAACATGTTGAAAGCCAATGGCAACAAAGGCCATAACCGGAAACCAAATAGCAATCATTTTGCCGATCATATCCTTCGCACCATAGCTCATCCACACCGCTAAACAAACAAGCCAGTTACAACCAATTGCCGAAATGAAGGCCTGCAAAAATGTTTCATCCAGCTTTCCAGAAGCGATAGAAATTGTTTTATCAAGAAATGGTGCTCCCTCGGTTAAACCAACAACATGTCCAAAAAAATAAGCGACACACATCGCACCGATAAAATTAGTAATGGTAATAATAATCCAGTTATTAATTAATTTACTGATGCCTATTTTCCTTGAAAAAAGCGCCATTGCCAATGTCATCATATTCCCAGTTACGAGTTCTCCTCCCGCTAACAGCACCAAAACAAGACCAATTGGAAACACAGCAGCACCCAAAAATGAAATAAAGGAGCCCCACATAGCGGGCGGCATACCTGCTGTTACTCTAATATCCAATAAAAAGCCTACAGAAATAAAGGCACCTCCTAAAAACCCCAATAAGATCATATTCATAAAGGTCATATTAGCCTTCTTTGTACCATTTTCTATTGTTAATTCTGCAATTTCCTGTGGATTACGAAAAGCCATCCCATCACTCCTCAACCATCTATTTTTTTCTCCATTTTACAGACGTTGTCTTTCGTTTTCACATATATCTCCGAAAAAAGAACGCCTCCATACTACTCCTTTCAACAAATTAAAAAGAGATAAGAAGATTATCCCACACATCTTCTTATCTCTTGCCCAGACGACACGACACTATAACCATGTAGCTTCCTTATGGTTGATTCCACAATTGTCGTCAGTTGCTACATGATCCCTTATTTATATTGATCATATCATAAAGTTCATAACAGTTTCAATGTCTATTCTCCGACGCATAGGGTATGCTAGCTTCGGCGTTGGCACATGAATGTTCCTTAAATTAATACCTTCACTCGCTTCAGAATGCTCGCTTTCCTCGGGTACGGCCTTCGACACACAGGATGTGTTAGCTTCGGTATTGGTGCACGGATGTACCGAATGTAACCGAAGTTCCTTATTAAACGCTTTCTTGCGGGGTCTTCGGACACGTGCTGTTCCCGAAGGAGTCTCGCATCTTTCGTTCTCATCCACTTGTATCTGACGATGCTTTTACAAAAACTAAAAAATGAAACAAGCTATCCTGTCCCAAGCATCTTGTGAAACTGTCATCCGTCTTAAGATTATTAACGAAAGCAACCATCCATTTGCTCAATGTTCTATACTTCATTTAAAAAGAGTGGCACCTACCAACATGTATTGGCAAGTACCACTCTTTTCAATGACTAGGTTTTATTCCCCAGCCCCTTCGATATACAAATGAAACATTAGCTTACAGTGTCGTTTCTCCATCATTACCATACCAATCAAAGTGGAAAGTGCCTTCTTTATCAACTCTTTCATAGGTATGCGCACCAAAATAATCTCTTTGCGCCTGAACAAGATTAGCCGGCAAGGTTTCACTGCGATAAGAATCATAATAAGCAATCGCAGATGAGAAGGTTGGGACAGGTACACCGGATTTAACAGCAATGCTGATCACGTCCCGAACAGCCTCTTGATATTTGCCAGTAATGTCCATGAAATACCCATCTAACACTAGATTCTTTAGCCCCGGATTCTTATCATAAGCATCTGTGATTTTTTGTAAAAAATGTGCACGTATGATGCATCCAGCACGGAAAAGCTTAGCGATCTGACCATATTGAAGATTCCAATCATAGTTTTCACTAGCCATGCGCATCTGTGCAAACCCTTGTGCATAGCTCATGATCTTACTAAAATAGAGAGCCTGTCTAATGCTTTCAATCAACTCTCGTTTATCTCCACCATAACTAGGGCTAACCGGCTTTGCGAGCACTTTACTTGCTTCAACACGCTCATCCTTAAAGGCAGAAATGAACCGAGCAAAGACCGATTCAGTGATCAATGGCAAAGAAACACCCAAATCCAAGGCATTTTGTGATGTCCATTTTCCTGTTCCTTTATTCCCCGCTCTATCTAAAATAATATCCACCATCGGCTTGCCCGTCCCAGGGTCCTTTTTAGTTAAAACATCAGCGGTAATTTCAATCAGAAAACTGTCCAACTCACCCTGATTCCACTCAGCAAATACCTCCGCGGCTTCTTCAACAGAGAGACCAACTACTTCACGAAGCAGGTGATAGGATTCAGAAATCAATTGCATATCCCCATATTCGATCCCATTATGTACCATTTTGACAAAATGACCTGCACCATTTGGACCAATATAAGCAACGCAAGGCTCACTATCCTGCGGAGCTTTTGCAGCAATCTGTTCAAGGATTGGTGCAACCAATTCATAGGCTTCCTTCTGTCCACCTGGCATAATAGCGGGACCCTTTAGTGCACCCTCTTCTCCACCTGACACGCCTGTACCGATAAAGTTAATGCCTGAAGAAGCTAGCTCTTCATTGCGGCGCATGGTATCTTTGAAAAAGGTGTTTCCGCCGTCAATCAAAATATCTCCCTTCTCGAGATATGGGAGTAATGACTGTATGGTTTTATCCGTCGGTACGCCCGCTTTTACCATTAACAGAATTCTTCGTGGCTTTTCTAAAGAACCGACAAATTCTTCAATAGAATAAGTGGGCACAAAATTTCTACCTGGATGTTCTTGAATAACTTCATCCGTCTTGGAAGACGTTCTGTTATAAATGGAAACCGAATAGCCTTTACTTTCAATATTTGCTGCCAAGTTCTTACCCATAACCGCCATGCCTACGACACCAATTTGCTGTTGACTCATATCTTCACCTTTTTCTTTTTGTATAAATTCCCACATAATCCTATCCCATGGGTTTCATAACCTTTGATTATGAATAGCTTCATCTCAATCGTGCTTAACCATAAAGACATAAAATAACTCAATAACCATCAAAATCATTAAATCTTTCATTCCCACAATTCCTGATACTTGCATCGTACCATAATCTCTATAAAAAAGATTGTAAAATACAATGGCGCTCATCACTTTTTTGATGATCAGACACACGGCAACATCAGCAGCGCTATGCTGAGCGACCCGCAAATAATCCAATTTAATTTTTTAAATGATCATCAAAGAACTTCAACACAGTGTCCATTATGTCCCGTTGAGTGAATCCTCCATGTCCAGCTCCTTCAATCCTATACATCATTACCTTGACCTTTGCTTTTTTTAATACATTATACAATAAAACACTTTGATTATAGGGCACTCTCTTATCCTTGTCACCATGCATAATTAAAAAAGGCGGGTCATGGGGTGTAACATAAGTCATCGGGTTGGCCATCTTTACCTTTTGCTTATTTTTTCGAATCAGACCACCAATCAACATCGATTCTGGAGAATTGGGTGCATCAAAATCCACCGCGGAGGGGAACATGTTCATTTGTAAAAAATCTGTTGGACCGTACCAATCAACGACGGCTTGCACAAGGCTGGATTGCGACAGGTTCCCCTCTTCCCCTTCTAATTGTGGCACATCTCCACTTGTTCCTATTAGAGCGGCAAGATGTCCACCTGACGAACTTCCCCAAACGCCCACATGCTGTGCATCGATATTAAATTGTTTTGCATGAGCCTTAAGATAACGGATCGCTGCTTTCACATCGTAAAGTTGAGCTGGAAATTTAGCCTCATGGCTAGTCCTGTGCTCAATACTCGCCACTACATAGCCATTTTGAGCAAATCGTACCAATTGAGGAATAAAACGAAACGCCAACTGCGGATGCTGATACCCCCATCCACCACCTTTAATAAATAGGATTAAAGGGCGTGGCTTGTGCTGACGCCTCGAAATGAGAAGATGCATGTGTAAAGGAATATTTCCCGGTCGTGCATAAACAACGTTAGGGATCAACTTCACATGATTATTGTGATTCGTTTTTTTCTTGATTGTTTGAATTCCATGCGTATTCGTTGTACCTATACTTTTTATTTTTGCAGAAGTCACTATTATGTTGATGAATAGGCAAGACAGTATCATGATTACCAGAACAGCAACAAATTTTCTCATGGCAACATTCCTCTCCCAGCAAATATGACGATGGCTCATGCTCATCTTTTATAAACATATTATTTACTAAAAGTAGACTGACATATCCACGGTTTTAACAATCATCTATTTTTTCAAATAAATAGCTTGCTTACAGGAATTTTTTACTTTTTAATACGTCAAGCCATTATTTTATTATTGCCCAAAAATACTGTAGAATTTCTATTCTGAACTTTAAAACTAATGAAGATATGAAAGCTCAAATTTTTTGATGTCATGGATATACAAAGAAGAGATTTTATAAATGAGGATATACAGAAAAGAATGGATGTGAAGGATTACTGCCTTTGTGTAAGATCAACGTCACAGCTACCACTATGACATTTGTTTACAGGTATAAGGTAGCGATGATTTGCCACAAAATCATAAAGAATGTTGCCAACACCTACTGTTTTCCCTAAAACAAGCAAAAATAAAAGAAATTTATAGCCTTTTATTCGAGAAAGTATGTCAATAAGGGCCGATATGCCAGTGGATATTTTTCCATCCGCCAAACAATGAATACGATTCATCATAGCCTCATCAGCCGCTGGTAAATCGTCATGTGGCATGCTTTGAATGGCTACAAAATCAAGCCTTCCATCAACATCATGCTGAGAGAGTTTTTTTACAGCCGCTCGACAGAATGAACAAGAACCATCAAAATAAACTCTTACATCCTTCTCACGCATTTTTAACACTCCCCTTTCATAGCTCAGAATTATAATGATAAAAAAGGAAGTTGCTGAACCCAGCATCCCTCCTATCAACCAATTACCCGACAGCTTATTCGCTTACATCAACATTATGATACACTTGCTTGACGTCTTCCAAGTCATCAAGGGCATCGATTAATTTCTCAAACTGTGGCTGAACATCTTCTGGCAAAGTCACATCATTTTGAGCAAGCATCGTTATTTCCGCTACGGTAAAATCCATTACCCCAGCCTCTTTAAATGCTTGTTGTACCACATGAAACTGATCTGGCTCAGCATAGACAATGACGACATCATTCTCTTCAAGAATATCGCGAGCATCAACATCAGCTTCCATTAAAAGCTCTAGAACTTCGTCCACTGTTTTTCCTTCCGTTCCGATAACAGCTGTTTCATCAAACATATACGAAACAGAGCCATTAACACCCATGTTCCCACCATTTTTACTAAATGCTGCTCGCACATCAGAAGCCGTACGATTCACATTGTTCGTTAAAGTATCAACAATGACAGCAGATCCGCTTGGTCCAAAGCCTTCATAGCGCAATTCAACATAATTTTCATCATCACTACCCTTGGCTTTATCAATAGCCCTATCAATAATATTTTTCGGTACACTATATGTCTTGGCACGTTCCAGAACAACCTTTAAAGCTTGATTAGATTCTGGATCAGGCTCTCCCTGTTTAGCCGCAACATAAATTTCTCGACCAAATCTAGCATAGATTCGACTCGTATTGGCATCCTTTGATGCCTTTTTTTCCTTGATATTATTCCACTTACGTCCCACTAGACTCCACTCACTTTCAACAATAAATCTACCATAACACTTAAATGCAACACTTTAAATTTCTACCTTATATCCTAAAATACATCATCTCTATTATACATAAAGTGACCGATGATTTCGAGTATCCTACCAGATAGTAAAGTGAGCTGCCACTCCGGACCTCGCATCTAAAATGAAAGCACAAAACTCTGCCGATAAGAGCCCTTGCAACTATTATAATCCTATGATATGGTTAGTACAAATAAAGGTACCGTGTAGCAACTGACGACAATTGTGGAATCGACCATAAGGAAGCTACATGGTTATAGTGTCGGGTCGTCTGGGCAAGAGATAAGAAGATGTGTTAAGAAGTCTTCTTATCTCTTTTAATTATGTTGGGAGGAGTAACATGGAAACGATCATTTTAGATGGAAAGCGCATCTCACAAACCATCAAAGAACAACTAGCTATACAGGTTCAAGATTTAAAAACGTACGGTATCATCCCTTGCCTTGCCACGATCTTAGTTGGAGACGATCCTGCTTCAGAAACATACGTGAGGATGAAAAACAATGCTTGTAAAAAAATAGGCATAGACTCCCGTCAAATTCACCTGTCAAAAGAGACAACCACTAAGGAGCTCTTAGATACTATTGAGAAGCTTAATCAAGATGAAGCTGTCCACGGTATCTTGCTTCAACATCCCGTTCCCTCCCATATAGATGAGCGGCAGGCGTTTGAAGCCATAAATATTGCGAAGGATGTCGATGGGGTAACGAGCATTGGATATGGGCAAACAGCCTTAGGCTTCGGCAAATACGCTTCTTGTACACCAGCCGCTATCATAAAAGTTCTTGATTTCTATAAGCTGCCAATTGCTGGTAAACACGCTGTTGTTGTTGGCAGGAGCCCCATTTTAGGTAAACCTGTCTCTGCATTGCTTCTTAATCGCGATGCAACGGTGACAATTTGCCATTCCCATACAAAAAATCTTGCAGGCATCATTCAGCAAGCAGATATTGTAGTCGCTGCCGTCGGCCACCCCGAGCTCATCCAAGGGGATTGGATTAAAAAAGGCGCTGTCGTATTAGACGCAGGCTATAACAAAAACAATATTGGTGACGTCGATTATGCGGCTTGTTATGAAAACGCTAGTGCTATCACTCCCGTTCCTGGTGGCATTGGTCCTGTGACAATTTCAATGCTTTTAAAACATACCCTGGAAGCAGCAGCATTAACAAGAGCCTACTCCACAACGCACAGGATGTGTTAGCTTTGGCGTTGACACACGAACACACCCTGTATTCTTTTGATTAAATTTCTTAAAATATTATAAATTTTGCACTTTTTTGTCACTTAACTGTTATATTTTTTATCTAAAAAGGGCGCTGATCATGGTAAACTGATTGTAGAAGGATGTACTCTAAGGAGAGATTTGAGATGAAATTAATTCAAACACTATTATTACCTATTGCCCTACTTCTCTTGTCTTCATCTTTTCTAATCAACAACTTTGTCATCCAACTGCCTCTGCACTTTTTTGTCATATGGATTGCTGTCAGTTTGGTTCTGCTTAATTTTTACATTGTCCTGAAATTAAAGGAGCGCCAATCGAAGGCTTATAAATAATTAAAAAAGCTGACGGTTTGATCCTTAAAACAGTTTGACATCATCATAGATATCAGTCCTGAGCGTTTCCCCGCACGAGGACTCCATCCTCATCTCCCCCCTATCAATCGGCGGAACACCTAATCTATCAAATAACCCGCAAATCTGCCCTTGACTTTACCTAGATTAAACGAATTGAATTTAAGAACATCACCTACCATTCACATCATCATACCGCTAACAATAGTGCTATCTCATATAAGATATAAGCACCGTTTTCCTTTTGCATCACTCATTCAACAACACCGAGCTCACCTCAATCATTTTGCCAACCACCCTATCTGATCAATTCATACAGATGGATTGACGAAAAACGCGTTTAACGATAAAATTTTTACAAAAAGGAAGATCGTGTTGAAAGAATTATTAAACCCTCGTGTGAAGGCTATTCAAATAAGTGGTATTCGCCGTTTTTTTAATAAAGTTGCCAATTATCCAGGAGCAATGTCGCTGACCATCGGTCAACCCGATTTTCCGACTCCAAAGCATATTAAAGAAGCTGCCAAACGTGCGATTGACCAAAATCATACAAGTTATACACATAATGCAGGCATGCTCAACCTCCGCCAGGCGATTCAACAATTTGTTGAAAAAAAATATCAGCTTCATTACGATGCTGAAACAGAAATCATCGCAACCACCGGAGCAAGTGAAGCTATTGATATCACCTTGCGCACTTTGTTAGAGCCCGGCGATGAGGTACTGCTTCCCGGACCCATTTATCCAGGCTATGAGCCAGTGATTCACATGTGTCAGGCTCAACCAGTGCATATTGATACGACAACTACTGACTTTAAATTAACTGTTGACGGCATTAAAAAGATGATAACAGCTAAAACAAAATGCCTCATTTTACCCTATCCATCCAATCCAACTGGCATGGTTCTAACACGAACAGAGCTTGAAGCACTCACTGCTTACCTTAAAGATAAAAACATCTTCATTATTTCTGATGAAATTTATAGTGAACTCACTTACGGAATCCAACACGCATCTATAGCAACCTTTGATGGCATGAGAGAAAAAACCATCGTTATCAACGGTCTATCTAAGTCACATGCTATGACAGGCTGGCGAATGGGCTTTCTTTTAGCTCCCAAAGAAATTACAACACAGCTCTTAAAGGTACACCAATATAATGTCACTTGCGTCTCATCCATTACCCAATATGCTGGGCTAGAAGCCTTAACAAATGGTATGGATGATGCAGCTGTCATGCGGAAGACTTACCAAAAACGTCTTGATTATGCATACGAACGACTTTTGGAAATGGGATTGCCTACAACCAAGCCTGGAGGCGCCTTTTACCTCTTTCCTTCCATCGAAAAGTTTGGTATGTCATCCAATAAATTCGCTGAGACATTGCTCGCCACCGAAAAGCTAGCGGTTGTTCCAGGCGATGCCTTTTCATCCTATGGGGACAACTATATTAGACTATCCTATGCTTATTCGGAAGATCTCTTAGAGCAGGGGCTTAATCGACTTGAGCGCTTTATTACCCAACTTACGACGCACAGGATGTGCTAGCTTCGATGTTGGTACACGGATGTGCCGCATTTAAGTGAAAGCAATTTACAAAGCCTCCTAGGTTTAAAACCCAGATCAAATACTAAAAAAACAGAAAATCAAAATATAGAGACTCCGACAAGAATGCCATATGTCAGAGTCCCTACAAGAAAGTAATATAGATGTTTTCCGAAAAGACTTAAGATCCGTACCCTTTGAAGCAGAACATTTTGATAACTACATAAAAATTTTAGCTTAACCAACCTCTCAATCTTAAATATTCCAATCTAGCTGAACTTCATGCCCTGTCCTTGAGGATTCAAAGATAGCATCAAGAACAAGGTTCGTTTTCAAACCGCTCAGTGCCGAGGTGATGGGCTCCTTACCTTCACGAATACATTCTAGAAAGTGTTGACTCAGCAACACACGATCTTCGGCATCATCCACCTGTTTACCTTCAATATCAACAGGCTGATCAAATTTTTCGGTTAGAAACTTGTACCCGTCTCCAACCAATGAGGCTCCGCCTTCCGAACCCATAAGGTGAATAAAAGGTTCGTTATCACTATCCATATTAACCGCCCAGCTCACTTCAAGGGAAAGAGTCGAACCATCCTCCATTCTAATAAGAGCGGTTGCTAAATCTTCAACATCATAGGAACCGTTCCAATTAGGTATTCCCCAATTACCAATTCCCCGTTTTTTAGGACCAAATTCAGCATAGGTAGATCCAAACACGGATACTGGCTTAGGATCGCCCATCAAATAAAGAGCAAGGTCAAGCATATGCACACCAATATCAATCAGCGGTCCCCCACCTGCTACTTCCTTTTGCGTGAACCAAGTTCCCCAGCCCGGAATTCCCTTACGACGCCACCAGCCTGTTTTGGCATTATAAATGTTTCCTAGCTCCCCAGCATCAATCTGCTGTTTAATCGCTCGAGATTGCCAACCCCAACGCATTTGGTGTCCTACCATCACCACTTTCCCTGTCTCACGTTGAATTCTAACAATCTCCTTTGCCGCCTCAGCATTGATACCCATTGGCTTTTCTACCAAAACATGCTTCCCTGCTTTAAGTGCTTGCACAGCAAGCGGTGCATGAAATTTATTGGGAACAGCGATAATGACAGCTTCCACTTTTTCATCAGCAAAAACCTCTTCAGGTGTCGCATAGACTCGAGGTATATCATAGCTTGCTGCCATCTTTTCAGATAAGGGAGCATAAACATCTGTTACTGCAATGAATTCTGCTTCTTCAGGTAACTTACTAAATGTTTCCATATGAACGTTTGCAATTGATCCTGCACCAATGATGCCCAACCGTGTTTTCTGTTGTGTCATTCTCCTCATCCCTCTCGCACTTTTTCTATTTGTCATTTATTTCAAAAGTAAACGATTACAATTCAGACGACCATTGTTGCACACGCTTTAAACTTTCCTTAATATCTTCAGTTGGATCATGTAAATGTGGTTCGTGTTCAACCGTCATTGGACCAGAATAACCAATCGCTTTTAATTCCGCCATCACACCCTTAATGTCAACAATGCCATCACCCAATGTACAGGTGTCATGTGCCCCTGCTGCCTTTACATCCTTCAAGTGAACATGAACAAGATAATCCTTCAATTCTCTAACAGCACGAACGGGATCATAGCCTTGGGTTGCAAACCAACCTGTATCAATTGCTGACCCCAGCCATGGTGTAAAAGGTGCAATGATTTTTATGACTTCCTGAGGTGTTTTTTCTGGGTGATTTTCTAATCCCATGTAAATATGGTACGCCTCCGCAAATTCTTTAACGATTTCTCCATTATCACGATGAAGATGTTGAGCTAAGACCGGCGCTCCAATCTCTTTAGCTGTTTCAAATACTTTCTTAGCTTCCTCTCTTGTTGCTCCGGGAGAACCAAATCCAGCTGTATAAGAGATCACGTCTATCTCATAGGCACTTAATATTCTTTTAGCGGTCTCGATCATTTTAGGAGTTGCTTTGAATGGATCTAAATGAGCAACCCATAGCTCAATCGCATCAAACTTCAATGTTTTAACGGTATCGATCAATTCTTCAAACTTTGATTCAAAATTCGGTCCGTGGAAGGCAACCACGGTTGCTTCCTGACACTTTTTCCATTCAAGGCTATTGGTATAATTTAATTCCTTTGCCACATAGTTCGCTGTCATAAAAGCAAATGTCATATTACCCCTCTTTTCTTATGATTAATCTCTTACACTAATTTATGTTAAACTAAGCTTATTAAAAATACGTTCCATAAATTAGGAGAAATCTCTCATTTTTTCAGATAAAGGAGAGCCCATACCGATGACTTTAATCCCGAAATACCTATCCGATTATCCAAACATGCATAGCGCTTTTCCCTTTCACTTATCCATCAATCATGTTGACAATTATTTTCCAGCCCATCGCCATGATTTTCTAGAATTTTCATTAGTTTTGGAAGGCAATGGCACTGAAACCATTAATGGCAAAACACATTTATTAAATCCTGGCACCTTTACATTTGTTTCTCCCTATCAAATTCATGACATCCGTGCCCATAAAGGGCATCCACTTACCTTATATAACTGTAATTTTGACTTAGAGTTGATCATTGATCCCAGTCAAAAGGACCTTGGTCTCACGCATCTCTTATACAACGGCATGGATGATGAAAATCGCCCTTCCTTCATCCAATTAGCGCAAGATTCATTCCTTTCATTTGAAAGAATCTTGGATAGCATTTATCAAGAATATCAATCAGAAAAAAATTGGAAAAATATTTTAATTAAGGCGAGAATCATCGAACTTCTCATCTATTTTGATCGGCTACGCCAAGAACAAAACACCCTTTTAGCGATTCCAATCAAGCAAGCCAACGGTATGATCTGGCCAATCGTTCATTATATACACGCTCATTTTGATGAAGAAATAACACTCTCCCGATTGTCCGATCAGTTCAACGTCAGCATGTCTTATTTAAGCGAACAGTTTAAACAGCAAGTTGGTTTAAATTTCATTAACTTCTTACATGAAACTCGTATTCGTCATGCCTGTAGCCTTTTACTATCAACTAATATGTCAGTTACAGACATCGCTGCAGAGGTAGGTTATCAATCTTTTAATACCTTTTCACGTGTTTTCAGACAAAAGAAAGCGGTTACTCCTTCTTGCTTTAGAAGAGCACATACGACAGAAGACCTTCATGAAAAGCTAATAGACTCATGAATACAGGATGGATCGCCATTTGTCTCGTCTGATATGTCATAAACCAGTAGTGTCAGCTCCAGAACAAATAAAAAAGATCAATCACTTTTCTATGATATAAACATACACATTAACGAAAGCAACCTACGCAGACTCCTACGGAACAGCATGTGTCCGAGATCCACTTGGGAAAATGATAACGATCCCAAGAAGCTAAAGCCGTGCCTGCGGAAAGCGAAGTAGGTTGCTGAAGTGGATGTATGAACACTATTTAAAAGGAACATCTTTAATGTCTTTAGAAAGCGAGCCGTTTTAGACGGACATTCCACACACTCAGTCATTACCGAAGCTAACATGTCTTGTAGGTAGAAAAAAAGAGTGACCCTACCAAAATGTATTGGCAAGTATCACTCTTTTTAATGACTGAATTGATCCCAGCCATTTTTACTTCATTCTATAAAACACGTCATTTACCTGGTTTCACCCAATACTTCTAAGATTTAAACCAACCTTTCTTAGCGAACCATATCACCATACACACGCCGATCACAAGCATCATCACCATCACACCATAATAACCATAGTGCCAATGAAGCTCTGGCATATTATCAAAGTTCATCCCATACACACCCACAATGAAGGTCAATGGGATAAAAATAGCAGAAATGACTGTCAATGTCATCATGATGGCATTCATACGATTAGAGTTAAGAGAAAAATAGCTATCACGCATATCCGCTGTCAACTCGAGGCTTGACTCAACGATCTCTGCCAGCCGAAGAAGATGATCATATATATCATTAAAATAAACCTTATGCTCCGCCACTTCCTTGAGTCGCTCAGAATTCAACATTCTATACACAAGCTCCCGGGTGGATTGAAAAGAGCGCCTTAATTTGATCAAATCCTTACGCGTATCAAAGATTTGATCGATTAAGCTTCCCTTAATACGCTCTTCCAGCTTGTCTTCTAAATCACCCAGTGCATCTTCAAGATTATAGGCAGCAGGAAAATACATATCGACAATTTTATCCAAAATATGATAAAACAACTGCGCTGGAGAATCGATTTTTTTAGATAGGATAACACTATTCCAAACCTCATCGATTTCTACTACAGGGTCATGATGGAATGAAACCAAAAAGCGCTCAGAAACAAAGATATCTACTTCTTCCACTTCTGATGTTTCTTGATTTAAGGCATGTAAAACATAAAAATTATAGCCATCATAATAATCCAATTTTGGTCGCTGTAGAAACTGCAAACAGTCCTCAATGGCTAGCGGATGAAAATGAAACACGTCACTTAATAGCTGTATATCCTCTTCTTCCGACAGTGAAAAATCTACCCAAACCCACTGGTTATCACTAAGATCCGCAACCACATTTCCGATATTCACAGGCAGTTTGGTTTCTCCCTTTTCAGTCATCACTCTGATCACAATGCGTGTCATTCCTTTTATTGTACTTTTTTATTATCTATGCCCTTCTTCATCATAAAATAACATCCCTTCAAAAATGAAAGGATGTTATCGTTTTATTAATTTTCAGTTGCAGGCACAGCCTGTGGTTCCATGGCATCCTTCTCCGGCGTTTTTGCCTTTCGACCTTTAAGGAAGAAAGCCAACACCATTGACACGGTCGCCAGACAAACCACAACAATGAAAGCAACGTTCACACCATGAATATTTGCCCTAATCATATTAGATACGTGACCACTACTAAGCTGATGCCTTGTCACATTGCTCATAATTGTAAATAATACTGCTGTTCCAATTGAGCTACTGACTTGTTGAAGGGTATTCATCATCGCAGTCCCATGTGGGTGCATATTTTGCGGTAATTGATTCAAACCATCTGCAAAAATTGGCATCATCGCCATCGCTATACCAAACATCCGAATCGCGTACATGATCGATAAAAAGGCAAAGGATGTTGATTGATCCAAAAAGACAAATGGTAATGTTCCAAGCACCGTAATTGCCAATCCAATCACCGCTAACCATTTTGCTCCAATCTTATCAAATATCATACCAATGATTGGAGACATGATTCCCAATATAATAGCTCCTGGCAACATCATGAGTCCTGAATCAAATGCCGTAAAATGTCGCATATTTTGCATATAAAGAGGCAACATGGTCTCCGCCCCAATCAAAGACGTCAGCACAACCATAGAAAGACAAATGGTTAAAGCAAATGTACCGATTTTAAACACTCTGAACTCCAATAATGGATTCTTCATAGACAGTTGCCGCCAAATAAAGAAGATGAGTACAATCGCACCAACAATCAAACTGATGTAAACATACGGACTTCCCCAACCCTTGCTTCCTGCGTTGCTAAAACCATATAGCAATCCACCAAAGCCTACCGAAGACGTCAGGATCGATAACATATCGATTTTAGGTCGCGTCAAAGGAATAACATTTTTCATATAAACAAAAGCAAAAATCACGACGAGAACTGCAATAGGTAAAACAACATAGAACAGAGAACGCCAATCATAATTTTCAACCAACCACCCGGATAATGACGGACCTATGGCTGGGGCAAAGGAAATGACAATGCCAGATAACCCCATTGCCGCCCCTCTTTTCTCTTCTGGGAAAATCCTTAGAAAAACATTCATCATCAGTGGCATCATGACGCCTGAACCTGCCGCTTGCACAATTCTAGCTACAAGCAAAACACCAAAAGATTGAGAAAGTGCAGCAATTAAGGTTCCAATGATAAATAAAATCATGGATGTCATAAAGAGGTTTCGTGTTGAGAATTTCACAATTAAAAAGGCACTGATGGGCAACATAATACCATTGGTTAATAAATAAACCGTTGTTAACCATTGCACCGAATTTTCTGATACGTTGAAATCATTCATGATATGTGGGAGTGCTGTCGTCAAAAGTGTTTCATTCAATAATCCAACAAACGCTCCAATTAACATAATCGCGACAATGGGTGCCCTTTTAAAATTTTGTTCTGTCTGTGTTTGTACAGCCGTCACTGTCATACTCCATCCTCACTTTCTAGACCCACTGGTCATTAATCAAAAGTATACATAACCAGCTGGTCATAAGTCAACATTTTTATTCCAATGTTCCAAATGACGTCAAAAATCTGGAAAAGCTATACCAAAACAGGAAATAATGCAGAAAAACGCCACACTCTCTGTCAATGCTTATATCGCAAAAAAATCATCCATTCTCACCGGTCAATTGGCTAAATTGACCTCACTGATCGTCAATGATACTTGATATTTGACCTTCTCTTAAGGATTTATCATGTCTTTCTCCCATTCATCACTTCTTTGAAACGATGTGCGATTTGCTCTGGATCATCAGCAGAGAGAATCGCTGATATGACCGCTACACCTGCCAGATCTTCATTTTCTAAAGCATCGATGTTGCTTAGAGAAATCCCACCAATTGCGACCACCGGAAGCGAGACCCATTGCTTAATCAAACGCACTGTTTCTATTGAAATAAGCGCTGCATCTGTTTTTGACGTGGTTGGAAAGATCGATCCCACTCCTAAATAATCTGCTCCTTCATCTACTGCTTGCCGAGCTTGTTGAACAGTTTTTGCTGAAGCACCGATGATTTTATCCTTCCCTAAAAAACGTCTCACCAGGCTAACAGGTAAGTCTTCTTGACCAACATGGAGCCCGTCAGCCCCCGCTGCTAATGCAATATCAAGTCGGTCATTTATAATAAGGGGCACATGATATGCCGCCGTCATCTGTTTCACTTTTAATGCTAGCTGTAAAAGATCTCTTGTAGACAACGCCTTTTCACGTAATTGAACAAGCGTCACCCCACCCCTTAAAGCAGCTTCTAAATTAGCAAAATACATGTCCTTGTGCTCAGGGCTATACGGCTGTGTAATAAGATAAACTGAATAATCTATGCGTTCAGAAGTATCCATGGCTACATCTCCTTCCATTACTTTCTAATCCCTTCTTGGGTGTACCACTCATGAAAATGATGTGTGGGTCCATGCCCATGCCCCACTGATAAGCCTTCAGATATAGCTCCATGTATATAGTGTTTAGCCTTTTCAACAGCCACAGCTAAAACATCGCCTTTTGCCATGAAAGCCGCAATAGCCGAAGACAATGTACAACCTGTACCATGCGTGTTTTTCGTTTCTATACGCTCTCGAGAAAAATAATGCATATCCGTGCCATCAAATAAAACATCCACCGCCTCTCCTTTAAGATGCCCGCCTTTGATAAGCACCGCTTTTGAACCTAGACGAACAAGTGCTTTCGCCGCTGACTCCATTTCGTTCAAAGTTGTCACGGAATATCCCAAAAGTGCCTCAGCCTCTCTTAAGTTTGGCGTAATAAGAGTTGCCATCGGCACCAGCTCCGTAAGCAAGGCAGTCTTCGCTGCCGGCTGCAATAAATCATAGCCACTTTTAGATACCATCACGGGATCTACAATAATCGGATAAGGCTGATACATGTTTAAACAGTCAACGATTACACGAATGACTTGTTCGTTGAACAACATGCCAATTTTAACACTATCTACATCAATATCCTGAAAAATAGCATCGATTTGTCCTGAAATGATTTTAGGAGACAACTCTTCTACATCACGTACCTCTTGTGTATTTTGAGCAGTCACAGCCGTAAGCACACTCATTCCATAAACACCTAAGGCTGAAAAGGTTTTTAAATCTGCTTGAATTCCCGCTCCTCCAGAGGAATCTGATCCGGCAATCGTCAATGCTGTTTTCATGTGTTCATCCCATCCTTTCCCGATCATTTCATAAATAAATGATTGATAATAGTATAAGCTTGTTAAAAATAAGCTAAGCAAGCATGCTTCCAACAATCATAGCTTATCAATGGTTCATCAGCTCATAAAAATAAAAGACGCAAACCAGAAATAGGCTTGCGTCCGTATGACTGCAATAATCATTTATAACAATGATCAATCGCGACTTCCCTACGCTGGTCCAAACCAGATCAGGTCCCAAGGGTCAAAGACTTATCAGTCTTAATCTCAGCTGATCTCACCAGCTCCCCTAGTGCTCACATTCTATTAAAATGATACTTCACATTAACTCTAGCATGTTGCTCAGATGAGTTCAACTGTTTTATCATCATCTATCATTGACAAGCAAATAAACAACCTTGACTGGACCATGCACCCCGATCACTAAATTCATTTCAATATCAGCACTATTACTCGGTCCCGAGATCATATTGATATAAGCTTCAATCTCCTCACCCGCCTTCACACGTTGATCAATCTCTTGCACTGCTTGAGTGATTCGCGGGACAAGCGTACTTTTTGGAATAATAACAATCGAACAACGGGGCAATAAGCTGATTGCACGCGCCTTTTCTTTATTATGTAAAAACACTGTTGTTCCCGATTCAGCCAACGATATATCACTAAAGGAAATACCAATATTGGCTTCTGCTGCCTTTTCAATATTTTCTTGTCTCAATTGCAGATCCCATTGGTGAACTTCAAAGGCTTGTAAGGTCTCCATTAATTTAAAATCTACAAATCGCTGATCCTTTCCAATCACAATAGGACCTCCACCATAATCCTCGATGGTTTCATTCAATCGCCTGGCAAGATCCATTGTGACTATCTCACGCACTTCTGTATGAACCGATTCACAGGCCTCTATAAAAATGGTCAGTAAGTTCTCCTGAGAATGCCCTTTGTAAACCTCAAGTTGCGGTTGGTATTGCCAGGATGGTTTATGAAGGCTTTGCCTACGGTCTCTTCCAAGTCTTTCAGCAATTGTATTCAAAAAGGGCTCACGGTGTTGAATCATTCCTCGTGTCATAAGTCATCACCCATCTTCTGCGTATGATCTGCAAACCACTTGCGAAAATTCGTGCGACTTGGAGCAGGAAAATCACGAATTTTTGTCCAAAGCTTCATCGGCCCAGGTCCCTGCTCAATACGATCATCCTGCGTAAAGGGCGCTAACATGGTCGGAACCACTTCCCTTGCCATTTTAAAAAGTAATGGTGAGCTCGCTCCCATACCAAAGGCTTTCATAGAGAGCTTTTCACTCACCTTCGGATGCCCTCCCCCAGCTACATACCGCTGACGATGCTTAATCAAGAGCTCATGGAGGGGAATCTTCACCGGACACGCTTCTGTGCACGCTGCACATAAACTTGAGGCATAAGGCAGTTCCCCGTACTCCTCGTAACCCCCAAGAATGGGTGAGAGTACTGCTCCGATAGGTCCTTGATAAATGGAGCCATAAGCTTGCCCTCCGATATGACGATACACAGGGCACACATTGACACAAGCCGCACAGCGGATACAGTGTAAAACTGACTGAAATTCCGTCCCTAATGCCTTAGAACGTCCACCGTCAACAATGACCAGATGGTAATCCTTTGGACTGTCAATACTGTCTGCTTCAAGATCTGGCGTTAAACCTGTCACATAGGTTGTTAATTTTTGCCCGACGGCACTTCTACAAAGAAGGGTAACGAGCACATCAAGCTCTTCCCATGAAGGAACAATTCTTTCCATGCCCATTACAGTGATAAGTGTATCTGGCAATGTTGCTACCATATTGGCATTTCCCTCATTTGTCACCAGCGCAATGGTTCCCGAATCAGCAACAGCAAAATTGCATCCCGTTATCCCTACCTCAGCTTTTAAAAAAGCCTCACGTAAATCTTTCCTAGCAAAAGCAGCGAGTTCCTCCGGCTTTTCAGATGCTGAATACCCACGCTTTTCCTTAAATGCATCGCGAATTTGCTCTTTATTCTTATGCAAAGAAGGCACAACAATATGAGAAGGACGATCATGATCGTCAATCTGCAAAATATATTCAGCAAGATCTGATTCAAGTACGTGACAACCGATATCTTCCAACGCTTCATTTAACCCAATTTCTTCGGTGACCATTGACTTGGCTTTAACGACACGCTTCGCTTGTTTTTTTTGAATGGTCTCTTGAATATACTGATTGGCCTCCTCAGCCGTTGATGCAAAAAAGACATGGCCTCCTCTCGCCGCATAGTGCTCACTCAATTGCTCAAGATAGTAATCAAGATTCTCAAGTGTGTGTCTCCTGATCTCCTCTCCAGCATTTCTCCAGAGCTCCCAATCCAGTAATGATTCATCCTCAGTCGTTGCCGCCAGCTTTCTATTTCTTAAACTATCTTGCGCAGATACCATCGCTTGACGCATAAAATCATCATGAAGGCTATGATCCACACGTTCAAAGAAGGGCTCCGTTCCTATTTTCATTGGCATGTAATATTCCCCCCTCCTCTTGGTGATTCAATATTTCAGCTATATGCACCACTTTAACTTGTTTACCTTGACGTGTGATCCGCCCCTGAATATTCATCAAACAGCCATTATCTGACCCGATCAGAACATGAGCGCCTGTTTCTTCTACATGCTTAATCTTTTCATCAACCATCTGTTCAGAAATGGGAGCCATTTTTACAGAAAACGTACCACCAAACCCACAGCAATCATGATTATTTGGCAGTGGGACAAGCTCAAGACCTTTAACATGACTTAATAATTTAAAAGGTGCTTCCGTTTCCCCTAATAATCGAATCATGTGACAGGAAGTATGATAGGTCGCTTTTGCAGGAAAAGATGCCCCCAGGTCTTCTACACCCAACACATTGACAATAAACTGACATAATTCATAGGTTTTATTAGCAAGCCCTTCCGCCTTTTTCCTCCAGATAATATCAGTTTCTTCAAACATACTTGGATATTCTTTAAACATGGCCGCACAAGAGCCCGACGGCGTTACCACATATTCAGCCGCTTCAAATGCCTCTATCATCTGTTTTGCTGCTTTTTTCGCATCCTGCAAATAACCACTATTAAAAGCTGGTTGCCCGCAGCAAATTTGTCCTGCTGGAAATTCAATCTCACAGTTAAGGCGTTCTAAGACTTCCGTCATGTCTTTTGCTACATGAGGATAAAACATTTCTGACAGACAGGTCACAAACAAGGATACTTTCAATATACCCCTCTCCTTCTTGATCGATATAACTTCGGAAACACCCTCATTATGCTATCGCTACCAATAAAAACTGCTGAACATCACCCTGTTATTTCTGATGATAGTTTAATAATGTCATCTCGACCTTTTCTAAATGCCTGAGCAGGCACCGCTGTGCCGCTTCACCATCTCTCAGTTTTATAGCTTCATAGATTTCCTGATGTTCTAAAAAAAGCTGTTCGACTGTATGATGCTGAGAAAACAACCATAATTTTCGTGTTTCACGCATGGCTTCAACCATAATTTCAGACACATTTGACATTAAGTGAACAAGTAACTGATTTTGCGAAGCATGTGCAAGGCTCATATGAAAGTCAAGATCAGCTTTCTCTCCTAATTCTTCATCCCCTGCCTCCTTCATTGCCATGAGCGCTGCTTTTAAATCCTTCAAATCCGACTTTGTTCTGTAAGCAGCAGCGGATTGGACAACACCTAACTCTAAAATTTTACGGACTTCCAACAGATCCCTGATGTCCTTTTCATCCATTAAAAGGGCACTAAACATAGCTTTAGATAAGGCTGCTGGATTATGTTCAGTTACATAAGTCCCTTCACCTTGTCGCATGTCGACGAGCCCCATAACACGCAGAGCACTTAAAGCCTCCCGAATCGCTGAGCGCCCCACTTGAAAATTTTCAGCAAGCTGCTGAACAGAATCCAGCTTCTCACCCTGCTTCAATTTCCCCGCACGAATCATGTGCAAAAGCTCATCTATGACAACTTCATAGATTTTCTTATTTTTTATTTTTTTATAATTCAATAAATCCTCACCTCAGGAAATTCCTTCGCATACATTCTTCAATCAACAGGTCATCAGATGACTTAATTATAAGTATAAAGAAATCGCTTTCTAAAAGCAATTAAAAAGGCTGAAACAAAACGAGTCTGAAACCGTAAAAAAGATTTCGCTTATGAGGTGACCACCAAAAGTCAGAGTCACACTCTAACATCTAACCTTTGGGGCACAAAACATAAATAATACAAAGCTTTTTTAATAACTGATGTTAATCATCCATGGGGAGTAAAGTTGATATCCCCACTCTAGAATGCTCACTTTCCCCCGACGCATAAGAGATGTGCTAAGTTTACCTGAATTTCCTTATTAACCATTAACCACTTTTTAACAATCTACTTCGCTTTCCACGGGCAACACATCCTGTGTGTCGAAGGCCGTGCCCGAGGAAAGCGAGCATTCTGAAAACGGCCATCCACATGCTCAATGTTCTATACTTCATTTACAACAGAGTGATACTTGCCAATACATGTATTGGCAAGTATCACTCTGTTCAATGACTGGGTATTACCTCAGCCCTCTTTTTAAATTATTTTCATTGCTTAGGTGCAAGTTCAATAGCAGATTCAATAGCTGCAAGCATACTGCGTTTGTCAGCCATATTTTTTCCAGCAATATCAAAAGCTGTCCCATGATCCACAGAGGTCCGAATAACTCCACCTTTTAAGCCAACAGTAATGTTCACTCCAGCCTCTAAGCCCAACACTTTGATAGGCGCATGGCCTTGATCATGATAGCAGGCAACCACAATATCAAAATCACCCCGTCCCGCCCTAAAAAACAATGTATCTGCGGGATGTGGACCTGACACATTAATACCCTCTGCCTGAGCTTTTTTTATACCCGGGATCAATTTTTCTTCTTCCTCACCTCTGCCAAACAACCCGTGCTCACCAGCATGTGGATTAATGCCACAGACAGCAATGCTCGGCTGCTTCTTTCCAGCGCGTGTCAACGTATCGTGAGCAAGCTTAATCACCGTATAAGTACGCTTAGGATTAATGTTCTCAATAGCCTGTATCAAACCAACATGCGTTGTCAAATGAATCACCTTAAGCTTAGGCGAAGACAGCATCATAGAGTAATCTTGTGTGCCCGTTAATTCAGCTAAAATCTCAGTATGTCCTGGGAATATATGACCACCTTTATGCAATGCCTCTTTATTAAGTGGCGCCGTACAAATGGCTTGAATCTCATGTTTTTTAGCAAGATCGACAGCCTTCTCTATAAAACGAAAGGCGGCATCCCCTGCTGCGGGTGAAATTTGTCCAAATGGAAGATCAGCTGGCAATAAATCTAAATCGATACAATCAATCGTCCCGTAAGCAAACTGTGCTTCACTCACTTCCTTAACCGTATGAATCTGAAGATCAGCTTCCACAATCCCCCGCGCACGTTCCAATATCTTTGCATCACCAATAACAATCGGGCGACAGGTTTCATAAAGCTCTTTCGTGTCCAACGCTTTGACAATGATCTCTGGCCCAATTCCTGCTGCATCTCCCATTGTAATTCCAACTACCGGCTTCATATCATACACCTCCTTGAAACTTTTTAATTGAGTTCAACAACGAATAATCCGTTCCAAAAGCACCTGCTTTCGTGATGGCAAAAAACTGTTTTTCTCCTATTGCCAAGCCTAAAGGAATGCCAGTCTCTACCTCGTCGATAAGATGAAAACCAACCACATTTAATTGATTACATATTTGTTTTGCAGTATCTCCACCCGTCAAAACCAAACCATTAAATGTAAATGATTCAACTAAAAAAGTGGCCACTTGACCCAATGCCTCAGAAATGGCATTGCTGACTTGACGATCATCTAAACCATAGGCATTACCGGCTTCTTGAGCTTCAATAATATCCTCACGACTACCAGAAGAATATAAAGCAATATCCTGTTTATTTTCTAAAACAGCGGTAGCTTTTTCTACAACTCGCTCAATTTCTCGTTGCCTTGTCTCGGCATCTGTCACAACCGCAACCGAATCGAGTTCTAAGCCAACTACGTCCGAGGATTCCAATACTTTATCAAGCTGAGCACGCGTCACTGGACTGACACTCCCGACAACCATCATGACGGGATTTTCCGCACTGAATGTTCTTGGCTCAATTTGATAATGTTTTAAATGATACATTTCAGGTAAATAATTCACTAGCCCTGCTGATCCGACCCAGCAGACCGTTAACTGACCTTGAACACCAATTGTTGCAATCTTTTTAAGATCGTCTTCGGACACGGCATCGAATACAATATAATGTATGCCACTCTGAACGTAGTTCTTTATCTTTTTAATGATGTCCTGATTATCACCAGTCAATTCATTATAATTGATGAGACCAACGCTTCTTCCCGTCTGCTCTTCTAATAACTTAGGGATATAGGACTCCTTGACAGGCGTTTTCGGATCAAGTGCAATTTCCGTTTCATTTAGACGTTTATCATCCAAATAATGATGTCCATCTTTCGTAAAACGACGATTTTTAGGGAAAGCAGGGGCAACGATAACAACATCTGGCTGAAAACTATCGTACAAGGCATTTATTTCGACACCGACATTTCCTCTTAATGTAGAGTCTATTTTCTTATATATAACATCAAATACACCTTGTTTTAAGAATTCAGCAACATCTCTTACTTTTTTATAAGCTTCCTCTTTTGATAAAGACCGACTATCCGTATCAATAACAATGCCTTCATGTTTTGTGAGAGCTTCAACTTCATTTTTAAATAACACTGACGTATCAATACCGTACCTAACAAGCTGAACCCCGCTGTCATTTGCACCCGTTAAATCGTCGGCAATCATTGCCAGTTTCACAAAAGTCCCCCTCCAAACTCTATCAACTTAATTCTTATCTGTAACATACTGTGCAAGCTTGCCTTTTCTCTCTAATCGTTTGACCAAAAAGGCAACGAATACAGGCAACAGAATAGCCGTTGTCACCGTGCTTGCTGCAACTTGTACTGTCGCTATTTTTGCCAGTGGTAAAAAGGCGGCATTCGCCGATGCAATGACAGCTGGTGTTGCCACCGCATTTCCCGCCGTCGAACCTTCCGATGCTCCAACAATAGGGTTCCAACCAAATAGCTTAAAGACAAAATAACCTGTGGTCCCAGTGATTAAAACAGTCATGACCCCTAGCAATATTCCTGAAAGACCACCGGTCACAATCGACCTAAAATCGATGCTCATACCTAATGCAAAAGCAAAAAATGGAATCAACATATCCGAGCCTTTTGAAAGAAAATCTCGCATAGCATGATCTAGATTCCCTAAGACCATTCCGACAACAACCGGTAAGAGAACAGAAATGAAATCCTTTGCTGAAAATAAACCATTGACAAACCCTATAGCGCCAAAAATAGATAAGGCAACCATGGTCAAAAATGGTCCGTCATTAAGCGCTAAAACAGAATACGCAGCCCTATCATCATTTTTACCATATTGACCGACAAGCGCCATGTACATACCGCCATTACTATTGCTCATAGCAGCAATAATCGCTATCGGTGCTAATCCTAGGAACAAACCGTTTGTTCCTGCAAATACATAAGCAATACAACCAATAATAGCAGCAACAAGCCATTTTACTCCTAATAAAGTAATACCTTTCCCTAAGGAAACACCCACATTCCTGACATTAATTTGCGCCCCGGCACATACCAAGAACAACGCTATCAATGTGCTACCACCATCTACAAACAAAGATTGCGTAAAATTCCCAATTCTTAACAAATGCGGTGCAAACGTATTGATCAGAGCAGCTAATAATAATGGTACCACCATCATACCCCCTGGGATACGATCCAAAGCTGCTTTAATTTTCATAACACTTCCCCCTTTCGTTTAATAATTAAACAAATATAATGTTATGAGTACTATTAATAGCGTTTACATGTATCATTTTACAACGCACAAATTAATAAATCAACAATATAATGGAAATTTCGACAAAAAATCCATTATACGTTTAATTTTTAAACGTATAATGGGTGTGTTTGCTCATATTTTTTTAACTTTCTCCATAAGGTTGCTCGTGTTATTCCTAATCTTTTAGCTGTCTTAGTTTGATTCATATTCTCGAGCTTTAATACATGCATAATAATTTGTATTTCAATATCCTCCAACGACCTGCTCACATCAATATTTAGTGCCCCCTCATTATCAGCACTTACCTCAAGCTCCGTCAATGAATCAGACAATACTTGCTTCACATCCTTTGAATGAATGTACTCACCATTGGTGCTCTGAACAAGCTCTTCCACAAGCCACTCGCATTCTCGAACATTACCTTCCCAAATAGATGTCACTAAAAATTCTAAAGCATGATGATGAATACCAGCAATTTGCTTCCCGTATTTTTCATTGAACTGCCCAATGAATAATCGAATATACTCGTCCAAGTCTTCTATTCTCTCTCGTAGTGAGGGAATATATACAGTCCGTGTGGAAAAGGTTTTCAAAAATTCCGGCTCTAGGATCGTCTCAGGGTCATCGTAGAAAGCATAAATGATCTGTTTATTTTTTACATGTTGAGCTAAATCAGCGAGTTCAACTTGTCGTTTTTGACTTAGCAGATGAGTGCCTTGGACATACAAAATAACCCCTTTGCTTTTCTCAAATAGCTGCTTCAGTCCCTTATAAGCATTGTCGGATCCCCGTGTTAGTGTCACGACTAAAAAGGGATAGTGCTGAAACCGAGACTCTCCCCTCATCGCAAAAGCAAGCGTTTTTTTCCCCACACCCTTTCCCCCATAGATTGCCAATACCTTCTCATCCTTTAAATTGATTGCTTGGTTGACAGCTTGGGTAATCAATGGACTCGTTCCAGGAATCTGTGTGAAGGAATGAATGGATGACCGCACATAATCAACAGTGAAATCCTCACCCTGCTTATTCGTAGTCCAATCCGTTTCCAATAAATATTTCTCATTGTCAAAGCGACGCATTTGACAAAATAATGCTTGTCCCTGAATAACAGTCTTAAAAGTAATACTTTGAAAATCCATGATGGGACTTATCATTTTTAATCCGTCTAAAGTATCAGATGACAAAGGAATGCTCGAGATATCCTCCCCCAACCTCCACATATTTATAAATAATGCATTACAATAATACAGAGTGCCTTGAAGGTTTACAATGGCTACGCCGCCACCAGATTGATCTATTATTGTCTCTAGCATACTCCCACGTTTCTGATATTTTTGTAGAACCGAATATAATTGACGCGCCTGTTGAAAGGCCTCTAGAATAGATTCTCGTCCAGAAGTAATAAGAATGCCTTGAAGTCCATAGTGTTTAGCTGTCTTAATCGTGACCGTATCACCCATGATTAATTTGACACCCTTCTCCCTAGCCTCAAGAACTAAGCGACTGACATCTCTAGAATGTCCAATCACACTATATGGAATATTTATATCTAAAAGGTTCGACACCGCATTAACACCTTGACAAATATTCGGGAAAGCAACCATCTCTACTTTGTCATTATAGTCCTTAATCAATGTTAATGTTCTCAAAATATCATAACCAGATAAAGGTATCTCAATAACCGGCTGTTCAATATGCTCTCTCAAAAGCTTTGCCGTCCCACCACGGCTAATGACCATATCAAACCGTTCACTTCCAATTTCGTGAGCAACCGCAATCGCTTCTTCCAAATCACCTTCTCTCACCATCACTTCCAGTTCATCCTGCTCTTTTGCCAGCCTCAGTGCCAGCTCTTTTAAACCAGCATAGGGTGCAATTAGAAGTACTTTGATCTTCATTTTAAAATCCCCTCATATTATCAGTGACAAATTAGTCTATTTTAATTAATTTATCACAAAAGTAGATTTAAATTCTAATCGGCGATATGCCCTTGCACATAAGTGCTCCATAAAAGATTTCCAAAGAATTGATTGTTCATGGATAGAATGCTCCATAAAATAGGATTCAATAAATATAAAATAGCTGATCCATGACAACAATCTTTCATTCGTTTATGCTTTAATTACGTTATAATAAAATAGAGGTGAAGATATATGTCGCTAACAAGGAAAGAGTTAGAAGATCGTTTAGCCGATTTAAAAAGTGATTATATACGCATTCAAGCGGACTTAGAAAAAATGGAAGCTACCGTTGGTCATCCTGCTTCAGCTGACAAGCTATTGATTGAAATTGAAAAAGAAATACCAGTCATTAGAAAGCAGCTTGCCACTTTAAAATAAAAACGAATGACTACTTTGCCATTCATTATCTTGTTGAAACGCTCAGTTCGTCATGAACTGAGCGTTTTTTTACACTATCTATCATACTGAAGCAGATATTTTCAATGATCTAATTAACGCATTCACTAAGGTTGACAGTCAACATGTTCGCCAATTATTAACCTCTTCATCCACTTGTCAGGCGTGGATTATGGTGCACCCGTACCTACTGTGTATCCGCATTGGTTGAAAAATTAGGATCTGGTCGTAAATTTAAGAACTTGCGCAACTTATTGCTGACATTTTGCAAGCTTTGACCATCAGGAATAAAGTAATCTACGCCATTGATATTTTCATTTTGACCACCAATATTAGTGGTTTTTATAGAAGACTTCTTCATCGAAGAATACTGCCTCTCAAGTGCATATATCTCATTAGCATCAAGGTTCGTATCTACATGCTTTCCAAGAATATCTGTGATCGCCCCTACTTTAAAAATCGTTCTAGCTGAAATCGCTTGATTGATCACAGCTCTCAAGAATTGCCGCTGTCTTTCATCACGGGAATAGGTGGCATTGACCGCCCGTTTTCGCATCCGTACAAAGGCAAGGGCTTGTTCACCATTAAGATGGGCAGGACCTGCCTGGAAATAAATTCGTTTCCCATGATTATAAATATCCTTTTCATAAAAGCCTTGCTTGATATTAATTTTAATACCTTTATTGGGTGACAAGGTGTCAACAATATCACGAAAACCATCAAAATCGACTGCAACAAATTTATCGATTGGAACATCCAGCATTTTCTCCACCGTTTCAACCTGCAACTTGTCAGCACCATAACCCGTAAGATCTCCGTAAGTATAAGCAGCATTGATTTTATGCATACCTGTGTATTGCCCAGCATGATTAATTTGTACTCTCGAATCCCTGGGGATGGTGACTATTTTCATCTTATTGGTCTTAGGGTTCACTGTCACAAGAATTTGTGAATCCGCACGACCATTTTGTCCATCAGTTGAGTAATTTTCGATACCCAGTATCAAAATTGAAATCGGATCTTTACCAATTCTTACCGCTGCATCCCTCAACGCAGATTTACCACCCGATCTGCCTAAATCAACTTGCGAATCATTTAAAGCGCTATCCGCTTTGTAATAAACATAAACACCATAGGCGATAACGATTAATACGATAATTAAAAGGACAATAAGCAAACGTCTCGGCCATCTGCGTTTTTTGTTTCCACCATGCCTCTGTCTCCTACTCACTACTCTTGATTCAGCCAAAGCTAAGACCTCACTTTATACACGAATGCATTTATTGATTAAACACTTAAAGAAAATAACCATCGTTCAGACATTTCAACACAACTCAAAGCTTTCAATGCTCTTACCTAACGACGGTAGCCTAGCACTGATTTCTAAACATTTCTGATACAAACGCCAATTCTCAAAAAATCAGCATTTCTTAGTGATTCACTTACTACCCTTTTAAATGTATCAAAAAAATCAAGAGAAGAACATCCTTTTTGTAGATTTTTGTCGAACTTTATTCTTCCATACATCGGTAGCATCCATACTATAAATGCATTTTGCCCATTTTACACGCTGTCTAACTATTTTTGTTTACCTTCCCAAAGAAGCTCCTAAAGCACATGAACATCAGCTGTGAAATCCCTTTGATCAACCAAGATTATTCCTGAGTTCTTCATCATGTTCATGAGTAGAAGCTTGAATTCTAAATTTTTAAAGTTTGCAACGCTTTTAATTATTAGCTATCTGTGTGTTAATAGAACGAATAACATCGCCACGACTGATGACACCCACAACTCGTCCCACCTGATTAGTAACTGGTATTTTTTTGAAGTGATGGCGAGATAAAATGTTCAAAACCTTTTCAAAATCATCCTCTGGCGACACATCATAAATACGTTTCTGTGTCATGATCTGCCCCACTGTTTTCCTGAGAACCTTGGAAATAGCAGCTTTTGTTTCTTGTTTCTCTATTAAAAAAATCATGGTATAGAAATCAATGACCGTTTCTCCCTTCGGTGACAACGCCCGGATAATGTCCCCATCACTAATCATCCCTACCAAAACATCCGATTCATCAACAATAGGAACGCCACCAATTTTATACTTCACAAGCTTTTTTAATAAGTCTCTTACACTTTCATTTTTTTTAACTTTAATCACATCGTAAATCATAAAATCCCTTACTTCCATTCTCTTCCCCCCATTTTTCTGAATACCGCAACCTATTCTTATGGCTATTTTAACAAAAAAAACTGGCAGAATGTACATCAGTCCTGATGCTTCATCAGAAATTTCCCCTTAGGCACTGAACGAGATGAATGTATAGACCTAAGCAATTAAAATCGTTATAGTGTTAATTGGAACCTGAAGGAAGGATGAACATCATGTTAGAGCATGAATTACAAAAATACCCTATTCCTGAACATATTCAAACAGAGCTCAGAAGGTTACACGAAACTGCGCCATCAAATGCTGAGAGAATTGGACAACCAAACTATACAGCTCCAGAGCCAACCCTTGTAAGCGATGCAATTATCGCACTTTCTCTTGGGAAAAATGTGCTATTAAAAGGGCCCACAGGAGCCGGGAAAACAAGACTCGCTGAGTTACTTTCCTATTTATTTAATCGCCCCATGCAAGCGATTAATTGCTCTGTAGACCTGGATGCGGAAGCTTTATTAGGTTATAAAACATTAAGCTACGACGCCCAAAATCATGCTCATATTCAATTTATTCCTGGTCCAGTCGAAATTTCTATGACCGAGGGACACTTCTTATATATCGATGAAATTAATATGGCAAAGACAGAAACGCTTCCCATCTTAAATGGTGTATTAGACCATCGCAAACAGGTCTTAAATCCATTTACCAGTCAAACCATACGGGCAAAACCACAATTCGGTGTTATTGCCGCTATTAACGAAGGCTATATCGGCACCACTCCGTTAAACGAAGCACTGCAAAACCGCTTTGTTGTGATAGAAGTTCCTTATCTTCAAGACGAAGCCCTCTTCGAACTATTAAAGGTTCAATCACAGCTGAAGGATGAAAAACTCCTTAAAGGGTTTATTATCCTCAGCCATGACCTCCTATCTAAAATACAGGAAGGGCAAATTGCTGAAGAGGCTGGATCAATAAGATCCCTGCTTGATGCTTGTGATTTGGCAACTTCCATTCCTGCCAGGCGGGCGATTAAACGAGCGATTATTGATAAGCTCGATGATGAGAGGGAAAAAACAGCAGTGCAAGATATCGCTGAGACAATTTTTACCTGAGTCTCATCAAGCATGCCTCTCCGTGCGTTATGACCCTATTAAAAGGTGAGATATGATGAAATTTTTTAACAATCGTGAAATTCGTACGGATCCACTCAATCAGTTAGCACTTTCTGATCTCGCAAAAACGCTATCTACCCTTCCAAAGCTTGAAGTGACTGTTACGTATCATTCATCTTTTAATCCTCTGCAAGGGATGATGACTATTAGCCATTATTGGGATGATTTGCTCGATCCCCGAAATAAAGATGGCATGAAAAGCGATATCTATCTCCGAGCCTTTGGGCAAATGCGTGAGAAACATCTCTCTGATATAACATCTTTTCTCAACGCTTTAGAAAATTATCCTCGTAGGCGTTTCCGTGAGCAATTGTTCTATTTGTTAGAGGATTTTCGCTTAGAACGCTTTTGCCTTTCAGAACGTCCTGGTATGATCCAGGCATTCAATGCCCGACAAGCCTTATTACACAATCGCTATCGTGAAAGAGCTCATTATCACCTCAAGCGTCAAGAATGGTTGGACGGATTGTTTTGTGCGATCTACTTACAAATCATTGCACGACCTATGGCACTCCCCCTGCCTATCGGAAACTTAAAACCCATGATTCGCCAGCTTGCTCTCGATTTTAATGAAGTGACTGATGTCAAGGAAACCATACAATTCGTGCAAGACTTAAGTGCCTTGCTTCCAAGTGATCTCTCAGATATGCGAACAGCCTATTTAAAATCCTGGGATTTTTCACGTGCGCACGATGCTTCACAACAGCTCTCAGAAGACCACATGTTCACCAGTGAGAGAACACAAGAAATGAAAGAGCAAAAAAATGCTTATGATGAGACCATGCCTGCTTGGCATCAAGAGCAAGAAGATGAGGGCAATAATTTTCTGCAATTTGATTTGGAAGAGGGAAAAAAAGCAGATTTAATGGGGGACGGTGTACGCCAAGGTGAAGATGGCGATCAAGCCTTTGGCACTGTCCAAGGTCAATCCCAGGATGTAGGGAACAATCAATTCGATGCGAGTCCTCTCATGAAACAAGAAACAAAACAACAAGGTTCAGATCAAGCACAGCAAGGCTACTCAGATGTGAATAAACGAGCCATTGCCCAAGAAGCTCAGGTGCACAAACCTTCAGCTCAAGAAGCAACGATGTATCAACATATGACTCACGCTATTCACCCTGTCCAAAAAACTTTACAACGTTCAATTAAGAAGATCATCGAACAAAAGCAAAACGCCACCCGTCATGATCTGTACTATGGCAGACTTGGAAAACAACTCTTAAAAGTGATCACTGAAGATAATCCTAGACTTTTTATAAAAAAGCATGCCGAAAGCAAAGATTTAGATGTTGTCTTTTCACTTTTAGTTGATAACTCCGCTTCCATGTACGATAAAATGACGGAAACACATAAAGGGCTTGTCCTTTTTCATGAAACATTAAAAGCCCTGCATATCCATCATGCCATTACTGGATTTTGGGAAGATGCGCTAAAAGCTAATCAAAACAACCAACCCAATCTATTTAAGCATGTTATCACCTTTTACAACTGTTTCCAGAAATCGGTTGGAGCAAACATTTTACAGCTGGAACCTGAAGAGGATAATCGCGATGGTTTCTCAATACGCCACATTGCCAAACAATTATTACAACGGCCTGAAAAACGAAAAATACTTTTGATAATTACTGACGGTGAGCCTTCAGCCTTTAATTATGAAGAAAGAGGAATGATAGATACCCACCAAGCAGTGGTAGAAACTCGAAAAAAGGGCATCGAAGTCATCGGTATTTATCTAGGCACTCGTACCTCCCCAGCACGAGAAAAAGATGCAATGAAGAAAATCTATGGCAGATCAAACCTCATCATTCCAGCCATTGAGGAAATCCCTGCTGCTATGGCTCCACTACTCAAAAAACTTATTTTAACAACAAACATGTCACACTAACTAATTGAGATAACGCTAATTTTGTTATATCAGCAAGCATCACCACGGAAGATAATGATTCACGTGAAATGAGGGCATTTAAAATGCCCTCACTGTTTTATCCTTTTTTATTTAGGACAACCATGGATTTCTCTTCAATAGTTTGCCCTTATCAATTATTTTATCCGTTAATAGACTAAAAATAATGTAGGCAATTAATGACAAGGCAACGGGTAAGACAACTGGGTCTACCCCGAACGGTTCAGCAATGATACCTTGATCCACTAAAAGCTGTATGACCAAATATAAGCTAACCCCAGTAAGAATGGAAGCCAGAGCCCCATACTTGTTACCCTTTTTCCAATACAAACCAAATAATATCGGCCAAATAAAAGCAGCCTCCAAGCCACCGACCGCAAACAAATTCAACCAAATCAATAGATTAGGTGGGCGAACAGCCATGAGAAAGGCGACAACGCCAATAACAGCCGTGATGGTAAAACTCCACCGCTTAATCTCTACTTGACCCATACTTGGGCGAACGTAATTCAAGATAATGTCTTTAATAATGGATGAACTTATAAGAAGAAGAAATGCATCGACAGCTGAGATTATGGCAGCCATTGGTGCAGCTAAAACGATACCTGCAAGCCACGGAGGTAAAATTTTCACCGCTAACAAGGGCATGATTGTATCTCCATCGGTGACCCCTGGTATAAGCGTCCGAGCAAACGCACCGATAAGAGTCACTCCAATCATAATCACACCAACCATGACCGTTCCAATAATAATGGCACGGTGCAAGGAACGTGAATCCTTATAGGACATTGCACGCACAATAACTTGTGGCAAACCCACAATCCCTACACCTACAAGCAACCAAAAAGACGTCACATAAGCTGAAGAAAGTTGATGATGCGGTCCATAAGGTGTGATCAACCCCGGATCAATCGTTCTCATGCTCTCAATGATGTGAGGCACACCCCCACCAGCACTAATGGTGCCAATGAGCAAAACCATCGTCCCCACCAACATGATGGTCCCTTGAATGGTATCCGTCATGGCTACCGCACGGAATCCACCAATAACAACGAAAATAAGAGCCGCTAATGTAAAAATAAATAACGCACTGATATAAGGTAATCCCGTAATTGACTGAATGAGCCTACCACCTCCTACCCATTGCGCTGCCATAGCAGAAAATAAGAAAATGACAATGCTCACAGCTGATAAAATAGCCACCCATTTGCTTTGGTACCGTGTTTTTAAAAAGTCAATGATTGTCACTGCCTTCATTTGTCTGGAAACAATCGCAAACTTTTTACCAAGGATCATCAAGGTAAAATAACCAGTAACCACTTGAGTAGATGCTAACAGCACCCAGCCTAATCCCATGTTATATGCTACCCCAGGTCCACTTAAAAAGCTGCTGGCTCCCCCATAGGTTGCCACCATTGCCATAGCTAGTATAAAGCCGCCAAGCTGGCGATTACCCAGGAAATATTCCTGTAAAAAATCAGAAGAGCCTTTCACGTACCTACTCGCATACATCCCAACAAGAAAAATAATGGCAAGAAATAAAAATAAAGTGACAACAACCCATAAATTCATTCTTCTTCTCTCTCTTTCGTATCGCCAAGCGGAATATCTTTAAAGATAACCGTGACAATGACAATAACAAGACCTGTTACAACAATAAATCCGACAATACAGCTATAAAAAAACCAAGCTGGAAAACCCCATATGTAATGATAATGTGATAGTGGCTTTGACCCTAACCCATAGGCAAACGCATACCACCAAATAAAGTTAAACACTGCTATCCCTACGCCGATCCATGCTTCACGATGAGCAATTGTAAAGCGTGCATCCTGTTTGTTTTTTCTATGAAACACGAACTATACCACCTTTTATCCATCAAATCATTTCTATTATAGCACGCTCACTCCCCACAATCAGCCCTAACAGAGCAAGCACTTTTTAAATTTCTTCACTTGCTTGTAAAAAATGCATTCCCATTGACTTGTTTTTAGAAAAGGCGGTATCACAGACTAAGTTTTTTATTCTATCTTTTCCCATAAAAAAGGTAGAATAAAAAACTCTTCTACCCTAAAATTTGAGACGACTTATGTTTCGTCTTCTACTATGAAAATCGCCCTGACTGTTTCGATAGTGCCATTATCATATAAAAAGCATATTCTATGCCACGTAATGTCGTCTCATAGGTGATTCCCCAACCCTCAAGCCAAGAAAATAGAAGGCCTAATCCGATGGCAAGGATGGGCAAATACCTTCTAGAAATCTTTAGTGCTCTACGAATTGCATATAAGACAAAGGCAAGGGCCATGTAGACTCCAAAATGAATCGTCAATAAGTCTCCCATCGCCAAGTCCACCTTTTTAGCTTATCAGGTCATTCGATACGCCTAATGATATGCGTAAAGGATGTCCTTATTTTCATTGTATGCTGATAACACAACCATTGATTGGATAGTGAACTACTGTAAATCCTCGCCTAAATTATATAAATTAGTTATTTAGTCAATGCCATTCTCCCATTTGCAACATAGACTGTAGAGAATAGTAAAGCAAAGGAGTGATTTCATGAGCTATGCAGCTGGCGGTGGTTATGGACATGGCGCCAACGGTTTTGCCTTGATCATTGTCTTATTTATTCTTTTGATCATTATTGGTACAGCTTACGTATGGTAACACACGAGAAAAACCAGGCATTTGCCTGGTTCTTTTACCGTTATCCATCACATGGTTAGGGATGTAGACTCTATCACTTTTTTTCATTGAATTTCTAAGTCCAATGGCACAAACTATTTGAGCCGTGAGAGTTCCTTTTAACTTTACCTATCTCATTTTAAAATGTCATTAAAAAAGTAGTCCACACTCATTTTCTTAATGCGTACCACTCTTTTTAATTAAGGGAACCTTTATTCCAATCACTTTTAAACGAATCTTTATTTTGTAGCAAACGTATCCTCTAAGGGATACGGCTCTGCTTTAACTTGTTCATCAATGACCTTGTAAACATCCACTAAGGATTGCGCAACCCCTACATGATCCTTAAACGAAATATGACTCGGCTTAAAATGAACAGGTGAATCAATACCTACAGCGGCAGCAAGCCGGAATAACCCTTGTCTAAGACTAAGGACATAATTGACAACACGCCACTTTTTCTCATCAATGACTAGGGCGCTTTGCAAGTGAGGATCTGTAGTCGCAACGCCGGTTGGGCACATATTTGATTGACAGCGCAACGCTTGAATACAACCGACGGTAATCATAAAACCTCGTGCAATATTGATAAGATCCGCACCCATTGCCAAAGCAATGGCAATCCGATCAGGAGTAATCATTTTTCCAGAAGCGATGATCTTGATGCGATCACGAATGCCAAATCGACGCAGAGTAGCATCCAATATCGGCAATGCCGAGCGAATAGGCAATCCCACACTATCAATCAGCTCCTGATAAGAAGCTCCTGTTCCACCTTCACCACCATCAACTGTAATAAAATCTGGTGATTTTTTAGTTTCTTTTATCGCTGCCGCCAAATCGAATATAGCGTTATTGCTCCCAATAACAAGCTTAATACCAACCGGTTTACCTGTATGTTCTCTTATTTTCTCTATCCAGTCCAACATCGTATAAGGATCATCGAACTCCTTAAAGCGATTGGGACTATCAATCGCCCGCCATGGTTCAACCTTACGAATTTCAGCGATTTCTGGCGTGACCTTTTCTCCATCTATATGCCCACCACGCGCCTTAGCACCCTGTGCCAATTTTAATTCAAAGGCTTTAATCTGTGGAATTTCGCTTTTTTTCTTTAACTCATCCCAATCAAAGTTCCCTTCATGATCTCGAACCCCAAACAGTCCGGGACCAATCTGCATGATGATGTCGACCCCTCCTTTTAATTGATAAGGTGAAAGACCGCCTTCTCCAGTATTCATCCAAGAACCCTTAACCATCCCTAGACCTTCTGACAGAGCAGTGACGGCATTCTGTCCAAGCGCCCCATAGCTCATCGCTGACATTCCGATTAAACTACGGATTTCGAATGGTTCCCGTGCAGATTCCTTTCCAATGACAATGGTATCATCTTCATGCAAAAGATAGGCCGGAGATTCATCATTAACCAACCGCTCCTTTCGAAACCCAAAAAGCGAATCCTTAATGAGTAAATATTTTCGTGTCTTAATCTTCGTTTGTTCATCCATTTTCATCTCATCCATCTGTTTCGGAAAGAGATTATTTCGTACAAAGTAACCTTCCTTATCGAAGTCCCTTTTAGAACCAAACCCAATGACATCACGTTTGTACTTTGCTGTTTTTACAATATGCTCAAAGTCATCACGATTAAAGGGCTGCCCTTCCTTATCATTATTAAACCAATATTGACGCATTTCTGGACCAATCGCCTCAAGGAAATAACGCAGCTTACCGATAATTGGGTAATTGCGTAAAATAGGATGCATTTTCTGCGTGCGATCGTGAAAAAACATTGTAAGCAACATAATGAATAAAGTAATGACAAGCACGGCAACGACAACAAACCCAATAATTGTAAATATATGTGCGAGTGGCAAAGATATCTCTCCTTTTTCTTTCGTAAACTTATCTTAGTTTTACCAAAAGTTATCTGCCTATTCTCTCTTACTTTCGACGCACAGGATGTGCTAGCTTCTACGTTGGTACACGGACGTGCCACATTTAGCCGAAGTTCCTTCATCAATACTTTCTCGCTTCAGAATACTCGCTTTCCAAAAATAGTCCTCTTAAATAGAGATCACAAATCCACTACAGCAACCTACTTCGCTTTCCGCGGGCAACGCCTCAACTCTTAGTGTTCCTCTATCGTGTGACACGTGTCACACCAAGGATTTTCAGCTGTTGCTTTTCCCGCAGGAGTCTGCGTAGGTTGCTTCCGCTAATGGTAGAACGGATGATAATTCCTCAAGTCAATGAAGGCAAGATACCCTAGCCTGTTTTGCTTATTCGTTTTCGTAAAGATATCGTCCGTATTCAAATGAGTGGGAGCGAAAGAAGCAAGACTCCTTTAAAAACAGCATGCCTCAAAAATTATACTTGGGGAAACTATTTATTAAAGAACTTCAGAACATCCGTGTGACAACGCTGGGTTAACACATCCCTTGCGTCGGAGGAAGGCGAGCATTCTGAAGCATGTCAATTAACCTTTTCAACGCTATAGACTTCACTAAAAAGAGTGATACCTACCAACATGTATTGGCGAGTATCACTCTTTTCAATAACTGGGTTATGTCCCAGCCTCAATTCATCTCTTTCATTCAATTTTACTTGGACTTCTTTAAAATTCTTCTCCTCCTCAAAAACAGGTAACAATGAATCAAACTCCTGTTTTTTTACAGATACATATAGGCAAAAAAGAGTATTGCAATCACAAAGCGATAAATAGCAAAAGGAACCAATCTGATCCTTTGTAAGAGTTTAAGAATGAACACAATCGCCAACATGGCAACAATAAACGCCGTGACAAAACCTGTAAGAAAAATAGGCAAATCGCCAGCATTTAACGTGCCAATACTCTTATATAAATCAAGCCCTGTTGCACCAATCATGATTGGCACAGCAAGAATAAAGGAAAATTCAGCAGATGCTTTATATCCCGCTCCCACAAGCAGTCCACCTGAAATCGTGGAACCTGAACGAGAAAAGCCTGGCCATAGGGACAAACATTGGAAAAGACCAATTTGAAACGCTTGTTTATAAGAAAGCTGATCAATCACCTCAGTCCTGCCTGCTTTTCTTCTTCGATCAGCAAAGATGAGGAGAACACCACCTGCAACGAGACCAATCAAAACGGTCAATGGAGAAAATAAATACGTTTTAATGATGTCATGAAGGATCAACCCTAGAATCACCGCTGGAATGGCTGCGATGATAATATGTAATAAATTAAGTGGATGAGATGTTCTTTTCATTTTGTAGAGACCGAACAAGCTAAGAAACCTTTTAAAGTACAAGACCACCACGGCTAAAATCGAACCGAGTTGAATAAAAATTTCAAAGGTCTTAGCTTTATTTCCTGTAAATCCAATAAGGTCACCAACGAGAATCAGATGACCTGTAGAAGAAACGGGAGCGAATTCAGTGAGTCCTTCCACAATTCCCTCAATAATTGCACTCAGTGTATGCATCGACTAACCTCTCTCCATCTTCAACTATCTTATTTTTTTAATTAAATTTTATCATACAAAATCTTTGGAGTCTCCTTAACTTACTAAAATAAACGCTTACTCTTTAATCGCTATTTAATATATATGATTTCCACCTATATCTTTTGACAAGTGTCTCTTTAAAAGACTGAAAAACGAGATTTCAGCAGACATCATTTCAACATTGCCTATTTTCTTTTATGTCTTATGTATAGCTCTTTCTCTCTGCATTTAAGAAACAAAAATCATACAACGACTATTAGCAAAAAGTGCATTCCACCATGTAATAAAAAGAACATTTCTTATATCATTCGAGTATGACACAGTACAAAAGGGGGTAGACATCTGATTTAAACCTTATCCGTCTATTTCTGCCTCCTCATATGCTAACCATCTATCGTCTTTAAGGAGCCTAGCCTAATTTTTTTAACGATGATAGATGCCCATAGCATCTGTTTGCTACGTGCGTAAACTAAAAAGTGAAAGCATTGAAGGAGGGATAGCGAATGGGATATTCAGCTGGCGGTTACGGAGCTGGCTTTGCCTTAATCGTCGTCTTGTTTATCTTGTTAATCATTGTTGGTACAGCCTACGTCTACTAATCGCTCAAAGCAATGCGTAAGATCCATTCATCTTTCAGAACAAGGAGGGAACCCAATATGTCCTATGCAACTGGCGGTGGCTACGGAGCTGGCTTTGCTCTGATCGTTGTCTTGTTCATTCTTTTAATCATTGTCGGCGTATCTTACGTTTACTAACAGGCAGACAATCATTGTATTGTTCAATGTTGGCACATCCAATGTAATGTGTTGAAAGAAGTAGGTGTCCCCAAAAAGCACATGCTTCAGGGACACCCTCCTTTTCTTTGATTTTTCTTCCTTCAAAATACTCACATCCTAGAGTTTTTATCCAAAAGTAAAGAAGCAGATGATGCTAGCCAAACAATCTGCTTCTTTATGTACTCATTCCTCTTTTTCATGTCCCCAATAAACATATCGATGATGGTGACCAAAATCATAGCCTAACTGACTTAATTGTTCCATACGTTCATCCAGGTGCTTCAGAATTCCATTACCAAACATCGCGTGGATGCTATTACTTAGAAAAAGGTCGATTTATACGTGAAAAGGGGTTACGCTTTGCTTTGGGAATCACGCCATCTATACATTTCACACACTTAAAATTTAAGTGGTTTCAGCTTTGCCTCGATAGCTTTCCGATTAGGCTCTAAAAAAGGAGGTAAAGCCAAGGTTTCTCCTAAGTGCATCACATCTTCATCTGTCTCAAAACCCGGTCCATCCGTTGCTAGTTCAAGTAAAATACCATTGGGTTCTGTAAAATAGAGCGAGTGGAAATAAAAACGATCCACATATCCTGAAGTGTTGAGACCATATTGTTTAATCCGCTTTATCCATTCTTGCAGCTCTTCATCACTCGTCACTCGAAAAGCAATATGGTGTACACCCCCTCTACCTAAACGTTGGCGAGGTAAATGCTTCCGTTCTTCAAGATGTACCTCGGCACCTGTACCTCCCTTGTCCATTTCATAAACAAAAATATCCGGCTCACCTACACTATCGGAGGGATAAGAACCCTTTTTTATCAACTGTAAAACGTCGGTTAAAACTCGCTCTGTCGCCTCCCTATCAGGGATCGTTAATTTGACAGGACCAAGACCAATCACACCGTATTCTCTTGGAACAGGGCTTTTATCCCAAGGATTCCCACCTAGAACACCCTTTACGTTCGTTTCATCCGATACGAGGACAAAACGCTGACCTTCTGGATCCTTGAATCTTAAACTCTGACGACCATATATCCTTGTAGTTTCACCATGTGCGACATTCATCTCCTTAAACCTTTGTTGCCAAAAATCTAACGCCCGATCATTTTTTACCCTTAATGCTTGTTCTGAAATACTATTATTCCCATCATGATTACGGGCCGCCATAGGTATTTCAAAAAATGTCACTTCGGTTCCAGGGCTTCCTATTTCATCACCATAAAAAAGGTGATAAACAGATGTATCATCTTGATTGACCGTCTTCTTTATTAAACGCATACCAAGAATTTCCGTATAAAAATGCATATTTTCCACAGCATTTGCCGTAATAGCAGAAACATGATGCAGACCTTTTAATGGCATTACTCCATCCCCTTTAACAGTCATTATAAATCCGAGGATTTCTCATTCCTACATAAACTTTCCCCAAATACACTTAATTAAACTATCTTGAATTAAAAATAATTGATGCGCATGATTTTGTCAATGCCTACCTTCCATAAAATAGTGATCACCACCATTTACCCACCCCTTATAAGCCTATACATTCCTTAGTTCGCCATCTATCGCAAGCCGTAATCCGAGTTACACATCCAGATTTTTCACTAAAAAACACCTTATGCATAGTGTGTAGATATAGGAGGAGTGCCTATGCATCTTATAACGATTTTACTTATTGGTATCATTGCCAATATTGATAATTTTGCTATCGGCAGTTCATATGGACTTAAAAAAATAAACATATCCTTCACATCAAACTTCATCATTTCATTCCTTTCCATGTTCTTTTCATTTCTTGCTCTTCTGATAGGAAACTGGATGACACATTCAATAACTATTGACTTTGCTAATGCACTAGGCGGTTGCCTACTATTCATCATTGGTGCCTTTACCATTGCCAGTACTTTCTTTGAAAAGTCTAGATCATTTACTAAAAGTCCATTTCCCTTCCTTAAGGTACTCTATCATCCTAAAAAAGCTGACCTAGATGATAATCATAAGATCAGCACAAAAGAAGCTTTACTGTTGGGTATTTCCCTTGCGTTAAATAGTATCACCACCAGCTTCAGCGTTGCATTAACGGATTCTTCATTTTTAATCTATACACTCTCAATCGGTATATTTTCCTATGTATTTATCATTTTTGGAATCAAAATCGGTGAAGTTTTACAGGGTAAACTATCTGGCTTAGAGTTAATGGCACCTTTACTCTCAGGATTTCTGCTTATATTCATTGGCTGTTTGGAGATATCCACCTAAAACGCAGCATTCCTAAAAAATAAAAAGAGATAAGTCACAAGGACCTATCTAAGGGGGGAAGTAAACATCTTAAGTTAACGAACCATTTCACTATAACATGGGATATAAACAAACGAGTAAATTATAAAAAATTCACATATTCTTGTCCACTGAATGACAACCTTAGGAAGAGATCCTCTTCTATCATGAGGACCCTCACTAAACAGGCTCATTTTCTCTCTTTTTTAAGAATGGATAAAAAACGAAAGGTTTCAAGAGCCAAAAGCATGCCACAAATCCACACTGCACTAAATACATAGCCCGCAACCAAATTGCTTGGCAGCATATGAAAGTATATGCCACTGATAAAATAGCTCACTAGAATCATGACAAAAAACAGGCTTGTCATCACGCTAAATTGGTAGTTACGATGATGGCGAATTAACATAAACAAAAAATAACCAAACGTACAAACTAAATACATTGACGGCGTATCAGGGAAGCCTGCATTGATGTGGATGCCATGAAATAGAAATTGAAAGAGCCAATGAATTCCTTTAGAAAAAACGAACAGACCAATTAAAGTGACGGAAAAGAAGATAAGCTCCAAACCAATGTGCTTCTTATTGAGCGCTATTCCAATAATTGTTAACAAGACAATACTCCCTAGTAGGATCCAAGAAGAAAGATAGTGAATCCCATTCATAATCTCTTGCCAATGTGTGTTAAATAATGAAAAAACAATGGTATTAACAATGGTATTAAAATGAACAAATTCATTGCTGATAAAATTTTGAATAATCCCCACCATTAAAGTAAAAAATGTCACAAATAAAGCTAGGATCGTCAAAATGAGTAATTTTATTTTTAAAAAGCTTTTAAACCGTTTAAACGTTGCATCAAATATGAGCCACAAAGCCTCTTTGAGATATCTTCGATTCGTTTTTAAGACAAAATAACAAAGCACAATGATACCGATAAAAATGATGACCAATACCAACCACTTTTTGATTTCGCCCGCATATTGCTCCCAAGCCGGTCCCAAAGTATAGCCTAGGAAGATGAAGGTAGCTACCCACAAAAACAAGCCAATGTATGAAAAAATCATAAACTGCCGAATAGGCAATTTAATGACACCTGAAATAATGCTGGCAATATGACGTATACCAGGAATAAAAAATGAAAAAACCAACAAGATTTTCCCATATTTTTTATACCATTTTTCCATCGTTTCCATTTTTTCCGGTCCCATGTGTATATAGTGACCATATTTTTTAAAAAAGGGAGTGCCTAATTTGTAACCAATCCAATAGGAAACGGTAGCACCAACCGCAGCACCGCACCCTGCAAAAAAAGTAACAAAAATAATATTCATTTCACCTTGAAAAGAAAGCACGCCCACATAGCTCAACAATGCCTCATTTGGAATCGGAAGAATGATGAGTTCCAACATTAAAGAAAAAAATATTACGATATAGCCGTATTGATTTAATAAATGCATTAACTCCGTCATACCCATACTCCCAACCCACATTTTGATTACTTAGTATAACATCATCATTACCATTAGTTTACTATAAAATGTCCTGTATAACTTTAGGAACAGCTCTACTCTCTGAAACACTTACCCGCTACGCTCTAATCTTGCTTCATAAATCTGCGCCACGCACAAATGACAAGTATCTATAATAATTTTAAGATATTTTCATTTTACCGTACTTCAAGGCACAATCTTATCTCATTTTTAAATATAATGTGTCTTTATTTATTATGGAAAAAAAATAATAACACGCCAAACTTTTAGGTATATTGTGGATTTTTGAAAATAGTTTCATTCGTCCATACAGATTTTTTTCCTTAACATATTCTGTATTATCAACTGATTAGGGGGTGAAAAAACATGAGCTATGGAGTTGACGGAGGATATGGCGGCTTCGGTAATGGTTTTGCCTTAATCGTCGTCTTGTTTATCTTGTTAATTATTGTTGGTGCTGCCTACGTTTGGTAAGTGATCCTTTAATATCCCCTAACCTATATATGCTTTCTAGATTCATTGTGGGCATCCTCATATACGGATGCCCGTGGCTGTTTTAAGACCCTTTTACACTAGCTCAACTGCCAAAAATGACCTGCTTCTGCACCAACCTTACTCATGCTTAGACAGCTACTCAAAAGAGGGCCAGTCATTATCAGCATAGGCTGCGCACCAGACATTTCTATATTCACGTCCCAGCTGAGACAATGATCATCCCAAAAGACATTGGCTATTGACCTTGTAGACATCCAAAGTGATCCGCTCATTCATCCATTTTTGGCGCTGGGATTCTCCCTCACACCTTAGATACCTTCCCTAGGCACTCCCTTAATTCAATGCTTTTTCTTACACATTATCAAAAACAACCCACTCCATAAGAAGTGGGTTACTCGCTTTCACGCATGCCTCCCTCTTATCTTTCAAGTCTTAGACTTGCTAGAATTGGCACTGTTTGGCCATAAACCAAAGTTGCCGAGGCTTCAAAGGGCCAGGTCCCTCCACCTCTCTTAAAATAAGAAGATGTTCCGTGATGTCAACTGTCTCTACCATTTTAAACATGTCTATTACAAATTATTTTTTCGTCAGCTACCCGTCAACAACTGCCGGATTATTAAAAAACATGACCCCTCGTACTACTTGCGAGAAACCATGTTATTCATAGATTTATGTATGGTGACCCGTATAGGGCTCGAACCTATGACCTCCACCCTGTCAAGGTGGCGCTCTCCCAGCTGAGCTAACGGATCATTTAAAAGGACAACTATTAATATACAGGATTAATAACCAAGCGTCAATAACCAGCCTTCATTTTCTTATCTAGAAAAAAGCTAGGGTGTCTACAAAGGTTTCCCCTTTGAAAACACCCTCTTCATTCTGTCCTTGCGTCAGGAGCCGCTATTAAAAAAACCAACCAGGCGCTTTGCGTTCATGACAAAAGTCACAGTGTCCAGGATAACCTGGGTCTACGACAACGTTGCGTTGCACAACTTGTGGAATATGTCGAGGTACATTGACAATGTTTTGGCGGTTTACTATTTCAACGGGATGAATGACCGGAACCACACGAGGAGTATAGAAATCTCTAACGATTTGTCGCGGGTCGCAAAATATTGGATGTTGTTGATGCCCCATATGAAAATCACCTCCGTTATATATAATGAATGTCAAGCCGTTCTGTACACTGACAATCCCCTAAGTCGTTGATAAATGTGCATTATCCCATAGACACTATAGTTTAAATGGTTAACTCATACCTTTTTCGTGTGCATCAGCAACCCGAACCTGCTTGCGTTCTTTCTCTTCATATTCGTCACGGATATGATGAGCCAAGCGACTTGATGCATTGGCAGCTATACTAGCAACAAGATCATCTAAAAAGGTATGAACAGCACTTCCTGCCTTAGAGTCAAGCTGTTTAATGATGCCTATTTTTGCTTTATCTAAATGACCATAGGTCGTGACGGCAATGCTGCCATAGCCAAAAACAGCCCCGATTGCAATGGTCTCATCAACACCAAATAAGCTCTCATCATCCTCCACAATGGATTGTAACGGTTCAGACAATAACCCTTTTTCAGCTAGTTTATCGAGCTCGACCCCGACAAGAAGAGCATGCTGCATTTCTCTTTTTTCTAATACTGCTTCCACGCTCTCCAAACATTTTTCAAGCTTCAAATCAGGCTCATAAGGGGATTGCATTTCGTAAACAATTTCTGCGATATCCTTTAGTTCTACACCACGTTCTTTTAAGAGGTTTCGAGCAGCCTCATATACCTCACGGCTATGCACATGTTGTTTCATTAATAATCTCCCCTTCCCATACAACATTCCAATTTTTGAAAATAGTAACATACTACCTTATATTATACGTAAAACATTTCTATTAAGACTACCGTAAACACCTTTTTTTGTTTGTTAATTTTAAGAGAGTACTGATTTTTTATAATAATCTTTTTTTAAAAAACTCTATCATTCCATCATATTTTTCCTTGTCCATCTATCTATGGTACAATGAGTCAAAGAATTGTATAGGAGATAACACGGAAGCATTACAACAGATTGTTGAAGATTTTATTTAAATCTCCTATTATGACTTGTATAATTATTTTTAAAGGAGGAAATGCAAATGAAATATGGCATTGCAATGTTTCCATCCAAACGTTTACAAGATGTGGTCGATTCATACAGAAAACGATATGATCCACATTATGCTCATATACCTCCGCGCATTATGCTAAAAGAACCATTTGAATTAGAAGAAGCTCAATTACCTACCACCATCAAAAAGATTCAATCCGTTGCTTCACAGATTGAACCTGTAAAGGTCGTCATTGATAAAATCAGTTCATTTCATCCTGTCAGTAACGTTATTTATCTTAAAGTACAAAAGAACTCGAACTTAACAAAGCTACATTATCTTTTAAATGATGTAGACAGCGATTTCCAAGATTCTACCCATAAATTCATACCGCACATTACCATTGCTGAAGGACTTGCTGACCTCGAACACTCAGATATCCTTAATCGCATGAAAATGGTAGACTTTTATTATGAAGAAACCGTTGATTACTTCCAACTTCTTCATCAATTAGACAATCACGTTTGGACAGTATATGAAACTTTTCACTTAAATAAAGGATGAAGCCTCGTGAAGATTATTGTTGTCGAAAATGAACGCCAATACAAAGACGCCCTTCAAGTCCGCAAATGCGTCTTTGTCGGTGAACAACATGTACCACTAGAACTCGAAGTAGATGAATTTGAAAAAGAGGCCACACACCTCGTCGTATACGATGATGATGCCCCGGTCGGCGCCGGAAGATTTCGCATTAAAAACACAGCTGCCAAGGTAGAAAGAATCTGTGTCCTTAAAGAAATGCGTGGGAAAAATATCGGCTTACACATCATGAGAAAAATCGAAGAATTGGCTTTAGAGCTCGGTCTAGACGAGTTGATTTTACATGCCCAAACCCATGCCCAAACATTTTATGAAAAGCTGGACTATCAAGTCACCTCCGATTTATTTTATGATGCCAATATTCCCCATGTTGAAATGAAAAAAATAATCTCTAAAAGGCTTTAAGCATCCTTTCATTTTGAATAAAAATGATGCCTCCTCGGGTAACCTAATAACAGGAGGCATTGGACTATGCATACGTATATAGAAACCACTATTGAGCTCTTGCTAGGTTTTTTTGCTCTGCTTATACTCATGAAGCTCATGGGACGCTCTTCGATCACCGAAGCAACGCCATTTGATTTTGTCTCCACTTTAGTACTCGGAGAATTTGTGGGCAATGCCTTATTTTCTAATGACGTTGATCCTTGGAAAATGCTATATAGTATCCTTTGTTGGGGCGTATTGATTCTTATCATCGATGTGATTACATTAAAAATAAATCGAACGCGTGCCATTTTCGAAAGCAATCCGTCCATTGTCATTAATAATGGCATTATTGATCGTGCCGTCATGAAAAAAAACAAACTGGATATGAATCGTCTTCAATCCATGCTTCGTGAAAAAGACATTTTTTCATTACGTGAAGTGGAATATGCCATCATCGAACCAAATGGCCAAGTTTCGGTCATTCAAAAGCCTATTTATGATTCTGTCAATAAAGGTGATCTTAATCTTTCCATTCAGTCCATCAGCTTACCTGTCACACTTATAAGCGATGGTGTCTTAATCAAGCAAAATTTTACTCTCATTGATAAAGAACCTGAATGGCTTGAAAATGAGCTTGAAAAACGCAATATATCTAGCATTCGTGATATCATGATTGCCGAATGGCGTCAAGGAGACGGCCTGTTCATTCAGACCATTTACCGTCCCTAATCCTCGCACTCGTTCATTATAAACCTTCTTACAAAACTAAGAAGCTGATTTGTCACCAACTTAAAAAAGGAAGCTGACTACTTGCCCTTATCGGCTTGTGAACATATCATCCACTCTCCTATGAGCGGAAGCAACCTACGAAGTACTCCTGTGGGAAAAGCAACAGCTGAAAATCCTTCGTGTGATACGATAATGAATTAATAAGGAGTTCTAGCGTTGACATGTCCTGTGCGTAGAAAAAAGAATGGTACCTACCAAATTGTATTGGAAAGTACCACTCTTTTCAATGACTGGGTTTTGTCCCAGCCTCTCTTATATCCACCCAAACGGAGGTCCTTGTGAAGGTCCCTGCTGACCTTCTGATTGCTTTTGAGCCTGCTCTCCTGCACCGTCGCTAGTCGCATCTTTATTAGATGTTTGTTCTCCTTGTTGCTCTCCTTGCTCCTTTTCATTACCTTCTTCTGCTGGTGTAGCAGATTGTGCTTGTGGTCGTTGCTGTGTTTGTGGTGGTTGCTGTGCTTGACGAACCGGAAAGCCCCAAAAATCTCGTGGAGGTTGTTGAAATCCACCTTGATTTTGTTCTTGTTCAGGCTGACCATCTGGCGTATTTTGATGAAGAACAATTTCTTTAGCATGAATGTGTAATGTATCAACATGCAATTTTTTCGCCACCGGTTTCTTTTTTTCTTCAGACACATTTATCCCTCCTGAATTCGTTTCATGACACTATATGCGTTCATAATACAATTGGTATAGTTATTCTGCCTAAGCCTACTCTGACACATGGCATCTCTTTAAAAATTAATAAGAATCTGGTTAACTGCTTTCGATCGATAATTTTCTTCAGGAAAGTAGACAAAAATTTCTATGCCAATTTGCTCATAATATTTCGTTTCAATTGGAATTTGTAAATCGCTGATGATGATATGTCCTTCAGCTGCTAGTTTGAGAGGTTGTGTAGGATGAATCCAAATTTCACCACGCTCCTGTGCTTCTTCAGCCCACTCTGTATCTAAAAAAGCCCACTGCCATTTATCCTGTTCAATAGCTTCACTTTTAGGATTCTCCCATGACATAATTTTACCTTTAATAGTTGCCGCGTCACCTGGTGTAAATCGAAAACAAATAAACGGAGATCCCAGATCTGTTTGACCAATATTTTCAATGATAAGCTCTCCACGAATCATGCAGCGCTTCTCATGCACAACAAGCGCATAATCAATGAACGCTAACACACGTTGTACATCATTTACTGTTATTGACTCCGAATCCAACTCCGGCTCTTCATTAAGCCGTGTTTCCCCCTGAACCTTCAGACGCTTATCCATCATGCTTAATCGCCGCTTATAGATGCTAATTTCTTCTTCTTTTTCATTTAAATCTTTTTGTACATCTGCTAACAGCTTTTCGTACCCTTGAATTTTTTGAACAGCCTCACTTAATTCATACTCATAAGATCGCTCACGCTGCTTATCCAAGCGATCACGTTCATTTCGTAGCTCTTGTAGCTCTTGCTCTAGCTTCTGATGAGTTTGGCTATCATGCTCATAGCGTCGTTCAAGATTCTCGTATTTTTTCTTAAGCTGATTCAAGGTTTCTTCACATGTATCCTGTTGCTCCTGTTTTTCAGTAAAAACAGCAATTTGATGTTCTAAATGAGACACATGCTCCTTGGTAAAAATAAATTCTTTTTCAAGCTCCAATGCCTTATTTTTATAATATTTCTCACGATCTATGATTCTGGCGACGCTCAGTCCTTCTATGCGATCCTCCAAGCTCTCGCCCTCCCCACTGATTTCTCACATCTCTCCATATCCTATGAAATCCTAGGCAAAATGTTTACAGAGTATCTTGTACATTTTCAATGCAAAAATGAGAACATAAAGGAGGTCAGAATGAAAAAGAGCAGAAATATCCCGCCCTTCTTTTAAACTTTATATTTTAAATCATCGGCGCTAGCACACTCCTCGATATCAAAAGAGCCTTCCAGAACACGAACAATATCTGAATCAAAAATAACACGAGGATGCCGCTGGAAACGATCATTAACAAGAATTAATTGGAATTGATCGTCCTTCTCACCCTCTACAAGAGCAAGATTAAAATCTAAACGACGACCATCTATGGTATGTCCTTCGCCACTGACAATAAGCTTCGTACGACCCTTTAATTCTTTACATTCAATACTTTCTGGGTCAAAGCTGTCTGCAACAAAGGTGAAATTCTTCAAGCCATCTTCACCATTACGGTCATCGAAGGTGAATTCAAAAACACTATCCACTAAACTGCCATTTGGACAAATATCGACCAAAACACTTGCTACGCCATTCTCTGTTGCTTCCTTCCCCGTTCTTCCTGCTGCCTCCCCAGCGGCTTGGTGTTCACAGTTTTTAGTTGGAAAAATGCTTGAGCATTGCTCAGGGAACTCCACTGGGGGACAGGAGGTGACAACATTTTCTGGTGCCGTCAAATTATTATCACGAGGTGCACAGAACTTAGCCAGGACCTCCAACTTCACTTCCGCTTCAACTTGAACATCGACACAGAAGGTGATTTGAAGTCGAAAGCCTTCAGGAACAGGATTGTTTAACAGCACGGTTCCTGATGAAATACGGCTAAATATTTTGGGAATTCTACAGAGAAGATCTGTACCCGTTGGAAAACAAAGAATGAAAGATTCCATCGCTGCCGCATCCACGATAAAGTCTGTCACACATTCGCCATGACGATCAACAACCTCAATGTTTATATCTGTATTGAATAAAAGATCAACGAACTGTGCATCAACGAATTTACCACCTACAGGCACTATGACATCGCGTTTTTCTCCAACCTGTTCACAGAAGGATCCCTGATTTTCATAAAGCCGTGGATCACTTTTGTTTAATGGAAACAATGGTGGCGTTTTTGGCGGGCGACTGGTGATTCTAAGCGGGCGACGATTAGGATCATCCATAGCGCTTTCTATGGCTCCTAACTGCTCCCTATTAAAGGTGACTGTCTTCGTAACCGTTAATGTATCTGTTACCCAATCATAGACCTTTGGAACCCGAATACACTCATCTTGTAAACTATTGCTTGCGGTCTGGGTATTCCTCGGTTTATCCATGCTACCCATACATACCTTCCTTTCCATTCAACAACGATCATTGTTAATTGTTTCATTACATACTATGGATATTAATACAAGAACGGTACACATCTCCTCGCCCATTTTCTGAAGAAAGAAGGCTTTATACATGTCATTGACATCGACTCATAAACCACTCAAACAGCTATCAAAGCGCGATTTTCATAAACTGCTTAGCTGTCTACCTTTTTAGGGATTAGCTCCAACGCCTAATGGCATCACAGAACGATACCGCGGACAGGACGTGCATTGCATGGGCTGAATGAAAGTGACATAGAGGCAGTACAACAGCGCTTGCAACATACTGGGCTACAGATCATTTATACTCCCCTATCAAACCGATCTTCCAGTCATTTTGTCATCCATTTTGACTATCAATTTTCCAGCCCTATTATCATTCACAAAGAAAATATGGGCTATCGCTATCAACTCAAACCTCTTAATGGGATTAATCCATGCTTAACCCATTACATTTACATTTGTTTCTCTAATGCCATGCCACAAGGTATAAAATAAAGACACCACCCGCCTCAAACGAGTGGTGCCTGTCTATCACGAACTTACACTTACAAAAACCAAAATCATCATTTAAATGCCAATTGCATGAAAACCACCATCAACATGTACTATTTCTCCGGTGATGGCTGTTGATAGCTCACTGAATAAGAAAAAGGCTGTATCCGCCACATCCTTCGTCGTGACAGATCGACGAAGCGGTGTGCGTTCTTCATTCATGCTAAAAATAGCATTAAAACCAGAGACTGCTTTGGCAGAAAGCGTGCGAATAGCACCTGCTGAAATAGCATTTACTCGGATGCCGTCCGGTCCCAAATCATTTGCCAAATACCTGACATTTGCCTCAAGCGAAGCCTTAGCGACACCCATCACATTATAATTTCTAACCACACGCTCTCCTCCCAAATAACTGATGGTAATAATGCTACCTCCTTCAGTCATCAGCGGGCGTGCTCCTCGAGCAATGGCAGTGAGCGAATAGGAACTAACATCTTGTGCAAGTAAGAATCCCTCACGACTTGTGTTCACAAATTCCCCTTCCAGATCTTCTTTATTGGCAAAGGCAACAGAATGTGCTATCCCATGCAATATACCAGCCTGTTCCCGAATCATTGCAAATACATGATCAATCGCCTCATCATCCCTGACATCACATGGAATCACCAAATGGCGCTCAGAATCATCTAAGCCTTCAAGAAGCTTATCAATGCTTTTTTTCGAATGTTCTCGACCATATGTAAAAATGATACAAGCTCCAGCATTATGTAGCATCTCTGCAATTCCCCAAGCAATACTGCGCTTATTAGCCACCCCCATGACCAAAAAATACTTATTTTCTAAAGATAAATTCATTTATTTTCCTCCTTTTATTATGAGCGGACAAACAATCCTAACCTCCATTGTACCATGAATTTCATACGATAGCCTGGCAGGCTTATCCTTTTCAAATTAAGGAAACACGCCTCCAAGATCATGACGGTTTCATGTCAATTTTCAAAATACGGTTTTCAACATTTAAACAATAAGCTATGCTAGATATGATAAAATAGAAAAGGCATACTAAAATACAGAACAGCCTATTTTGTGATGAAGGAACGGTCAAAAGTTATGAATAAAGACACTACTCATTTTACTTCAAAAATTGATTATACATTAATCTTCATTGTATTCTTACTCGGATGCATCAGCATCATAGCCATCTATTTTGCTCCCATTACGAGTTCAAATCTTACCGCTAAGGAATTTGTGGTGAGGCAAATCTTCTGGTATGTAATAAGCAGCTTATTGGCCATTGGCATCATGTTATTCGATTATGAACGCTTTAAATGGATATCTTGGTTCTTATATGGCATTCTCATGCTACTATTGCTTGGACTCCTTGCACAAAAACACGGCGTTCCCGTACCTTTTGCTGCTGGAGATACAAGCGGTGCTTTTAGTTGGTATAATTTACCTGCCTTCGGTTCTCTTCAACCGTCTGAATTTATGAAGATAGATTTGATTCTCCTTATTAGCCAAATCATGATCAAACATCATGATTCACTTGTTGTTCAAACCACTCGTGATGACCTTAGATTGATAGGGAAAATTCTTGGCATCTCATTGCCTCCCCTCGCCCTTGTCTTACTGCAACCAGACCTTGGTACTGTTACCGTTTTTATAGCTATTATGGCCTCAATGTTGTTAGTAAGTGGTATTCACTGGAAGATTATTTTCGGCATGTTTGCAGTAGGTATACTTGGGATTATCTCAATCATCGTCAGTTACTTTATTAACCCAAAAATCATTGAATTTATCTTAAAAGCACACCAATTAGATCGCTTTAGAGGCTGGCTCGATCCGATTCACAATCAAAATAATGAAGGCTACCAGCTTCTCCAATCGTTAATGACTATTGGTTCTGGAGAGCTCTACGGGCAAAGTCCCAAAGTGATCAAAGATATTAGCCTGCCCGCAGGGTGGACTGATTTTATTTTTTCAACCATCAGCGGTGTGTTTGGCTTTATTGGTGCTAGCGTAACCATTGCTATTTTCTTTTTGCTCATATACAGGATTGTAAATGCCGCTTTAAAAACTCATGATCCTTACGGCACTTATATTGCCACAGGGATCATCGGTATGCTAACATTTACGATCTTTGAAAACATTGGAATGACCGTTCAAATAATGCCGATTACCGGAATTCCTCTTCCTTTTCTCAGCTATGGAGGAAGCTCACTATTAACCAATTTCTTTGCCATTGGATTGATCTTAAGTATAGAAGCACGCTCACGACAATACATGTTTGATTAATTCAATTTACGATGTAACGGATCTGAAGAGGTATACAGGACACGTGCTGTTCCAGCAGGAATCTCGCCTCTTTCGCTCCCATCTACTTGAGTGCTAGCACTTTCATGTTATAAGCGCCTGCATATCTTCTGGAAGCGGACTTGTTACTTTAATCGGTCGACGAGTATATGGATGCTGAAATCTTAACTCCATACTATGGAGTGCCTGCCGTTCAATGGGCAGGGTGGAGCCTCCATAAAGAGCATCCCCAATCAACGGATGTCCTATATAAGAAAAGTGAACGCGAATTTGATGTGTTCTTCCTGTCTCTAAGGTAACAGCGACTAAAGAGCTACTCGACATCTCCTTAACAACCTCATAATGTGTCACTGCCTGTTTACCTCTAACACTCACACAGCGCTCAATAATGCTCCCCTCTTTCCGATCGATGGGCGCAGAAATCGTCCCCTTATGTCTAGACAAATGACCATGGACAATTGCCAGATATGTGCGATATAATGCTCTTTCTCTTTGCATTCTGACAAACCAATCATGAGCTACGCTATGCTTAGCAAACAGAACAGTCCCTGTCGTATTTCGATCTAAGCGTGTAACAGGGTGAGCCGTATACGCCTTTTGCTGTTGCTGCAAATAATAGCTCACACCATTGGCCAATGCCTTTTGCCTATAATGATAGCCGGGAACTGTTGCCAAATAAGCAGGTTTATCAAGGATTAACACAAATTCATCCTCAAAAAGGACATTTAGGGGCATCTCTTCACTGCTTATTCCTTTTCCCATTATCTCAGGTGGGAATATCACCGTGATTTGGTCATTTTCCAAAAGAAGAGCTCTTACCGTTACTGGTGCCCCATTGACCAATAGCGCACCACCCCCGTGTTTCACTTTATTAATGGCTGTCCTCGATAGCCGCAATTCTTGAATTAAAAAATCTCTCAATAACGTCCCCGCCCTATCCTTCGAAACAATACGAAAAAAGGTTAAGGGCTCTAACATATGCTTCATATCTTACGCTCCCGGGTTAATCGCTGACAAACGATTCTCTGACACGCTTCCAAAACGGGAAGGGTCTCAAGCGAGCAAAGCGAACATGTTCCTTCGCCACATTGCATCGAATCGATTTAACATCCTTTTGCGTGAGAGACAGATGATCAATCGTTATATCAAAATTGACATCATTGACGGGATTTAATGTGCAGGTATGGTGTTCAGGCAAAACCAGGGGTGAACCGATGGTACGGAAAACACGATTATTAATGGATGCCATTTCTGCAAGTTGAATAGCTGAAAGGGAAGGATGGAGAATCGCACCATTTAGCGCTTTATTATAAGCCGTACTCCCCGTCGGCGTTGACAGACATAATCCATCGCCACGAAAGGTTTCAAAGCGATCCCCTTTTATAATCACATCGATAACCAAGCTGCCTTCCATACTTTTTATCGTGCACTCATTAAGAGCTAGATAGCGCTTATCAGGGACATCATCGTTAAAACAAATATTAACTTCTAATAAAGGGTATTCCACAACTTGAAATGTCGTTTTCGCAAGATGAAACAAAAGCTTTTCAACCTCTTCTGGCGTCCAATCCGCATAAAATCCCAGATGCCCCGTATGGACACCGACAAAAGCTGTTTCACTTAAACGGTCAACATAGCGATGAAAAGCATGTAAAAGCGTGCCATCTCCGCCTACTGAAATCACTATATCTGGCTCTTCTTCATCACAGGTTAAGCCAAATATATTGAGAGAATTATTGATTTGTTGCTTTATTCTATTAGATATCTCGTCACCTTTTGATTGAATGAAAAATTTCATTAAGCTCACCTTTTCAAACGTTTAATATTGTATTCATCACTATTTTTAGATGCAAAATGCTTCTGTGCCTCTTGAATTTCTCCTTTGATTTTCGACATTTCCTCATCTAAACGAAAGGCGGCCTCTGAAGCACGTTGCAGACGGTTCTGCACTTCCGTTGGCAAGCGCCCCTCATATTTATAATTGAGAGAATGTTCAATGGTTGCCCAGAAATTCATTGCTAACGTGCGAATCTGCACCTCAACTAAAATTTTTTGTTCCTTGTTCATCGTCTGCACCGGATATTCTACCACAAAATGATAAGAACGGTAGCCACTTGCTTTGGTTTCTGTTATATAATCCCGTTCTTCTACCACTAACATATCCTGCCGATCACGAATGAGTTGAATCACGGTTTGGATGTCATCGACAAATTGGCACATCATCCGAATCCCAGCGATATCTTGCATATCGGTGCTCAATTCATGCAAAGCAATATGCTTGCGCCTCGCCTTATCTAAAATGCTGGCAACCGGCTTGACGCGTCCTGTTACAAATTCTATAGGACAATGTTGCTTTACCATCTCATACTGTTCACGGTAACCTCTCAATTTAATTTTCAATTCATCAACAGCCTGTTTATACGGAGACAAAAATAAATCCCAATCCATTAACAACCACCATCATTTCATCCGCTGTTTCAAAAAATTGTGAAAGTCATTCTACTAACCCTAACTTTTTCTTTTTATATATTCCATAAATGTTGTTTCCTTACACTCATTATGGCATAATCCAAGTAAACTTACCATTTCAAAAGAGGAACAAAATGAATCAAGAATTAGAAATTGAGTACAAACAGCTCTTAACTTCGTATGAATTTGCAATGCTTCTCAACGTTTTCCATATAGGAGACCGTGATTTTATCAAGCAGGAAAATACCTACTTCGATACATTCAGTTTCGATTTAAAAGCTGCACGCTCAGCATTGCGCATCCGCCATCGCCTTGAGCAATTTGTACTTACCCTTAAACAAACGGCTGAAGTAGGCATGATTGAAACGCATCAATCGCTTACCTCAGAGGAAATAGCAAATCTAGAGCATCATGGACAACTTCCGACCGGTGCTATTACCACCCGTTTAAACCAATTAGGTATCGAAAACATCATGCTTCAACGTCTAGGCACATTGACCACCTATCGTGCGGAATGTTCTTATCGTAAAGGCATGTTAATTTTTGACCACAGTCTCTACCTAGGGTTAGAAGATTTCGAATTAGAGTATGAGGTCCAAAACCCAGAGCTTGGCAAAAGAGTCTTTCTACAATTACTTCATGACCATCATATTGTCTCAACACCTACTAAAAATAAAATTGCCCGTTTTTTTGACAGAAAATTGGAGATCGGAGGTTCCTAACATGCAAAACATGCAAATGATTCAAACACTCATTCAACTCCAGGCTATGATGAAAAATTCATCGTCACCATCATTAGGAGATGATGCCTCTACAGATGATCTAGACTTTTCTAACCTATTGGACAGCCTCCTACAAGGGAACGATGAGGGAACAAGCACACTTTTTTCTAGTAATCCAGAATCATCCCTCATGACGCGCCTTTTATCCAATCCATTGAATAGCGCACCTTACATTAGGTTAAGCGTAGATCCAATGCCTATGAACATCCAGGCATTGCCACAAATGACGGCAGAGCCACTCAAGTCTTCTGCTGATTATGATCACTATATTAACGAAGCCGCCAAAATCTATGGAGTGGATCCAAAATTGATCCGTTCAATCATTCAGCATGAATCAGGGTTTAACCCTAATAGCCGTAGTCAAGCTGGAGCACTTGGTCTCATGCAACTCATGCCTCAGACTGCATCTAGTCTCGGCGTAACCAACCCATTGGATCCAGAGCAAAATATTTTGGGTGGAACAAAATATTTAAAAGAGCTATTAAATCGCTTTAATAATAATAAAACCTTAGCAGTGGCTGCCTACAATGCTGGTCCGGGTAATGTCCAAAAATACAATGGTGTTCCACCATTTTCTGAAACACAAAATTATGTTAAAGGAGTTCTCTCCACATATTATAGTTAAAAAAGTGCAATCAACCTCTTATTTTTTGTTAAAATAATGTCGATTATTTGCTCAAACCCATTGTACCTTGATACAATAAAGATATATAAAATAGATGCATCCTGTTTGTTATCGGAGGCACCACATGAAAAGTGAAAAATTTAATGCCTTTGAAGCCATTGGTGGTTCAGAGACACTGTGTCGTCTCGTAACGGCTCATTATCATTATATAGCTGTTCATCCTGATTTAGCTCCTATTTTCCCTAAGGATTTAACAGAAACAGCTCGGAAACAGTACCAATTTTTAACCCAATTTCTAGGTGGACCTCCCCTTTTTTCTGAGGAACATGGTCACCCTATGTTAAGAGCAAGACATTTACCTTTTCCAATAACTCTAAAGCGGGCTGAAGCATGGTTATCGTGTATGAGCCAAGCAATGGATGACGTAGCACTCGACGATGGCTTGCGAGATACTATCTTTAAGCGTTTGACTCTCACCGCTCACCATATGGTTAACACGGAAGAACGTGACGGCGAGTAAGGAGATGATTGTATGTTATATAGCGACAGCTCCGCTTGCGAGAGCTCTTCAAATAAAAGCTGCAGTATTTCAAATACAGCAAATAAAAAACTAAAACCCATTGAAATTTACGCCTTTCTCAATCCGATCTGTCCTGAAAGCTGGGCAATGGAGCCCAACATGAAAAAATTAATCGCTGAATATGGACACTATTTTACAATGCGCACCATCCTTGGTTATGGCATTGATCATGCTAATAAATCGGCGCAATGGGGCAAAACAGCACAGATGCCTGAAATGCCTTTTAATGAGCATTGTCACGACGTTAAGTCTTGCTATAGAGCCTCCCTTGCTGTAAAGGCTGCTGAATTCCAAGGTAAATATGCGGGCGAACGCTTCTTGAGAGTCTTGCGTGAACAGCTCTTTATCGATACTCAAGATATTAATTCCGATGCAGTTTTTAATGAATGTGCCAAACGTGCAAAATTGGATTTAAGTGAGTTTAAGAACGATATGGAATCATCACGACCGATAAAAGGACTGCAATGCGATCGTAAAATTACCAATGAGATGGACGTGAATGAATTACCCACGCTTGTCTTTTTTAATAGTTATGACGATAACGAAGGTATTAAAATTGCTGGTCGCTATCCTTACAGTGTCTATGTCCAAATTCTCACTGAAGCTTTGGGAGAACAGCCCAAGAAGCAATTGCTACCTGATATTGAAGATTTTCTTAAAAAACACCGACTTGTCGCTACTCAGGAAATTGCCTTGGTCTATGATAAGGCGACAGAAGAGATTCTTAAGGAGCTCAAAAAATTGAGGCTAAAACAAGTCGTGACTCCTATTCACGTTAAGTATGGTACATTTTGGCGTTATATTAATAATACAACGGACTGCTGAAACAAAGCCGTAGATAATTCTAGGCTTTGTTTTTTATAAGAAAACCATTCTTCTACTGGCTTGACTATTTTTAACACGCCAACCATTCATAAAAGACCCATTCTGGGAATAAGCTGAGTATAGGATTGTCTAAGCAAAGTGTGGTGATCTCATGAAAAACGCCCTTATTTTCTTATCTATCGTTGTTACACTCATTGCCTTTTTCTTTTATCTTCTTTCATTAATGCAGCTTGAGCCGTTAACAATCTCCGGTCCTCTATTTTTCATCTCTCTATTGATCACCATTCGCTTGATTACCTACCGTAAAAAACCCACATTATAGCCCCTATCTAGAAGCAATGGATAGGGGCTTGGGCTTGTCTTTACTTTAAATCTCATTATTTTATTTTTTTATAACAAGAGCTTTTCCATTTCGTCTAAAACAGATTCAAATACTTTAAAGGCCTGTTTAATAGGTGTAGGAGATGTCATATCCACTCCAGCGCGTTTCAACACTTCAATAGGATAATCAGAGCTCCCAGCCTTCAAAAATACCTTGTAGCGCTCTACTGCTGTCTCACCCTCATCAAGGATCTGCTGGGAAAGCGCGGCAGCAGCACTATATCCCGTCGCATATTGATAGACATAGAAATGATTATAGAAGTGAGGAATTCTCGCCCATTCAATAGCGATATCCTTGTCAACTGTCATGCCGTCTCCAAAGTACTTTTTATTTAAATCATAGTAAATCTCCGAAAACAGCTCAGAAGTTAACGCCTCTCCATTTGCCGCTCTTTCATGAGCAATTTTTTCAAATTCAGCAAACATCGTTTGTCGGAAAACTGTACCTCTGAATCCTTCAAGCTGGCTATTTAACAGGTAGAGCTTTTTCTTTTTGTCATCTGTTGTTTTCAACAAATAATCATTCAGCAATGCTTCGTTACACGTCGATGCCACTTCAGCAACAAAAATAGTGTAATCCGCATAAGGATAGGGCTGATTTTCACGTGTATAATAGCTGTGCAGCGAATGTCCCAATTCATGTGCCAGTGTAAAAGCATCATTAATATCGTCTGTCCAGTTCAGTAAAATAAAAGGCATGGTTCCATAGGTTCCAGAGGAATAGGCACCACTGCGCTTATTTTTTGTTTCTCGAACATCAATCCAACGCTTATGATAACCTTGCCGGATGATATCGAGATATTCCTCTCCCATAGGCGCTAAACCCTTTAATACAAGCTCTTGTGCCTCTTCATATGAAAGCTTCATATCCACATCTTTTACAAGTGGCGTATAAAGATCATACATATGTAAATCATCAAGCTTTAGCGTGCGCTTACGAAGCTCAACATACCTATGTAAAAGGTGAAGATGCTCATTGACCGTTTGTATCAGGTTATCATAAACTTCCTCAGGAATATTATTCCCTGACAAAGCAGCTTGCCGAGCAGAATCATAATGGCGAACGCGCGCATAAAAATTATCCCTTTTAAATGCTGCACCTAATGTACTAGCAAAAGTATTTTTAAAGCTTTCATACGTACCGTGCATCGCTTTAAACGCATCTTCTCTTACGCGACGCGTACTGCTCTTAATTAAAGAATGATAACGTCCATGTGTTACTTCAACGTTCTCGTCATTCTCTCCTTTGATTGTCGGGAGCTGCATGTCTGCATTATTCAGCATGCCAAAGGTCGTCGAAGAAGCACTGATAACTTCGCTAGCTTCAGCAAGCAAAGCTTCCTTCTCTTCACTTAAAACATGAGGACGCTCATGATTAATTTCATCCAAAGCATGACGATAAAGGTTGAGATCTTGATTTTCATCTATGAACATCTGTAATGTATGTTCATCCATAGAAAGAATTTCGGGTACAAAAAAGGAAAGTTGGCTCCCCACACTAGCTGCTAGATTACGCGTGCGATCATTGAGGGCTTGATATGTAGCATTTGCTGTATTTTCATCCGCCTTCATATGTGAAAAAGCAAAAAGCTTATTTAAAGTCATGGTAAGCTCATCTTGCTTTTGCAGAGCTTGAAATAATGTTTTCGCCGAGTCGCTTAATTTTCCTTTAAAAGATGTTACTTCAGGAATCAACGCCTTAACCTTTTTAAAATCTTCCTCCCAGGCCTCAGTGTTTTCATAAATTGATTCTAAATTCCATTTTTCAGATTCAGGGATCACTTCTCGTCTTGGCAGTGATTGTGCCAATTGTTCTTGCTTAGACATAAAAACACCTCCAAAATTAATCATTGCCTACTATAGTATATTGTATGCTAAAAGATTTAAAATCTCCATTAATTAAGTGGTGAAAGCAAAGCATTTTTCCCCAATACGACCTGATCATCATCTACTCTCTTCAAAATAATTGATCAAGCATGCTGCGATCTCTCAACAAAAGGGCTTGTAAATCGGCATTCTCCCACTCTGGAGAGTGTTCTATACGATAACGACTCCCTGGTAAAAGGGTGATCATACCAATCCTGCTCAGCAGAAATAAATACTCACGTAATGCAGATTGAACCGACTGTGAGACTAACATAGGGTGCAGATGAAAATAGCGCTGTTTCAACATTTTTTGAAAACCTCTTTCAATCTCACCCAGCGTAAAATAAGCATCTTTGCCTCTGCTAAGAAAGTGGATAATGACCCACATCTGCCAAAGATACGATGGGGTAGAGATAGAAGCTGACGAAACAACAGGAAGACCAATATATGAAGGAAAGCAATTAAAATTGAGCATCTGTTTTGAGCAAATAATAAATAAATGACGCTCCAAAGGGCTAAATTTTGGCAATGCCTTCATTCGCCAATGCTTTTTTTGTCGGATCCAATGCTTTTTCCAGGATAAAGGGACTGATGACTTAAATGAGGGGGTGAGAAATTCTTGTAGATTTAAGCTAGCAGTAGGTAAAAAATGCTCAACGCCAAGCCATTGTGTAGAGGTTAATGGAAAGAAAAGCTGTAGAAAAGAGAAACCGTTCATTGAAGGGGTAAAATAACGCAACAGATAAGATCGGGATCGATGCGTTCGTTCTTGCATAGAGACTTCTTGTAGGACTGCCAGCTCCATCGCAGGAAGCTTAAATAGATTGGGTGCAAGCTTCTTTAAACGCTGTCCTCCAAAAATCCAGCTGACATGGATACCTTGAGAAGCTAAATCATCAGAGCGTGCTTTAAGCTGTTCGTATCCTATGGTCGCACACTGAAATTCTACCGCCAGAGGCGGTTGTCGACCCTTTATATAGATGTCTGGTCTTCTTTGGATCTCTGGCAAATAAAATTCAACATCTGCTTCAACTCCATTCATGCTGAGCCAATGATACAGCTGATGTTTGCCACTCTGGTGGATAACCGTTTCCGGCTCATGGTGATTAGGACAGCCTCCCCTTGTTTTCTTATGAGCAAAATGCCAAGCCACTGATTGTCCCAGCTTCATGACAACTTCTTCTCCACAACTCTGGCAATAAAATCGCTCCAAGCTTTTCATTCTCTGCAGATCCTTTAAAACAAATGGATCTAAAAGAGAAATGCGTTTTCCGTATTTGTTTATCGCAACAAACACTGGTATCACGTCCTTTATCATCTGTTATTTCGAGGGAACGAACTGAGCAGGAGCATCTCCTGCCTATACTTTTTATAAATGCTGAATGGGATAAGAATGAAAAATTTTTCATAGTAGTGGGGAAAGTAATCTAGAGGTAGATTCAAAAACTCTGATAAGGATGGGGCGTTTCTTAAAGCTTTTCCAATCAATTAATTCCGATTTTTCCAAATCATCAATATAGTTGGCAACCAATTGAATCGTACTTTCAGTTCTATACAAAAAAGCATTGACTTCAAAATTCAAATGAAAACTACGCATATCCAAATTAGCTGTCCCGATAGAGGCTAATTCATTATCAATTATAATGACCTTGCTATGCAAAAAACCATCCTGATACTCGTAGATCTTTACACCCGCTTCAAGAAGTTCAGGGAAATAGGAATGAGACGCATAAAAAACGATGCGCTTGTCAGGATGTTTAGGAACGAGCAATTTAACATCAATACCACCTAACGCAGCTACCTTTAAGGCACTTAGAATATCTTCATCTGGAATCAAATAAGGGGAAGCAATCCAAATGGAGTGCTTGGCCGAAACAATCATGGAGAAAAATAAATTTTTAATAACCTCCCATTCATCATCTGGCGAAGAGGCAACGAGTTGTACAGCACCATTGCCCTCTTTATGAATTGGTTTTCCTCTAAAATAAATCATATCGTTAATAAAATCACCCGTCATGTAATACCAATCCCATAAAAAAATAGCTTGTAAGCTCTTAACAGCCTCACCTTTAATCATCAGATGTGTATCACGCCAAAAACCGAGTGCTTTATTTTTACCTAAGTATTCATCACCGATATTTAATCCACCTGTAAAGCTAATACTCCCATCAATAACAACAATTTTGCGATGGTTGCGGAAATTGATCTTATGGTTGAAAAATGGCAACTTCACAGGAAAAAAGGGAACGACCTCAACCCCCGCTTTTGTTAGATCACTCAAATAGTGTTTCGATAGCTTCCAGCTTCCAACCGCATCATAAAGCAAGCGCACCTCTATGCCTTCTCCTGCCTTTGCAACGAGTAGATCACGAATTTTATTTCCTAATTCGTCATTACGAACGGTGTAATATTCTAAATGAATATGATGCTTCGCCCCGCTTATCGCGTTAATAATTTCTTGAAAAGTAACCTCACCATTTGTTAACACACGGGTTTCAGTGGCAAATGAAACGGGATATTGTCCAAGTCTTTGCGCCAACCGAAGCGTCGCTTGTTGGTGTTCACCCATGAGCTGCAGCTTATCGTGATCAATTGTCTCTGAAGATGTGGATGATTCAAAAGACAATTCTTCCAAATAAGCACGCTTGCGGAATAGCCGTTTTTTACGATAGCTTTGACCGAACGCAATGTAAAAAATAAAACCAACGATAGGAAACAATGCGAGAACCATTAACCAGGTTATGGTCCTTGTAGGATTTCTATTTTCTAAGAAAATGATAATACCAATAAATACAACTGTTAGAGATAAGCCTATATTCAATGTATTTAAAATCCACTGTTGCCAATGCTGCAAATAGACAAGCACAAAGACAGCAATAACAACGAGCAACAACAACTGTGCTTGCTTTTTCATTCTCCAACAACTCCTTACCGTACCCAGAAGAACCCCGATATCTTTTAATACTTAATAGAGACACCATTTCATTAGTTTACATCACACTATAAGGAGTTGTAAAAACCTACGAACGAAATTGAAGAAGAAAAAAATGAGAAAGTAGACCTATATACCCTTCATTATAGAACATTCATTCCCAGTAAGCAATCGAAAAATTACGATTCATCCTTATAAAAACATAGCTTCATGGAAAGTACGGAGTATAACAAGCTGTCTTCTATATCAAAAATTTGACACATTAAAAAAAGGTATCCTTAAAATTTCCAGATACCCTTTGGTTCTACCCTTACTCTTATTTTTCATTAAAATACTGTCTAAGCGTGCTTATTGCATGGTCAGGAATGATCACCTTTCCATATTCTTGAACATAATCTAAGGTCATATCAGTTTCCCTACCATATTCTAATATTAGACTAAGATCATTTTCTTGTTCTAATTCCGTGGATTCCTGATTAAAGGAAAAGTACATATAATAGCAATCATTCAAATGATACAAGCTCGTTTCAATGAAGTGATCATGAATGACATGACTTAAATTTATAACCTCTTCGATATCATTAAAGGAGATGAGAATTAATAGCTCGTCTTCTTCTACAGTAGAATCTTGATCGGATGAATCATCTTGTAATTTTTCCGTAAGAACGCTTTCCCAGCTCCCATTCATTGGAATATCCAAGTGCTTATCTTGTGCAATTGGTAGCTCCAGCTTTGTACCATCCTTAGACAGTTGCGCGCGGGTAACCAAAATTTCTAATCCCTTTTCAAACGCCTGCACTTGTATCCATAATGGACCTTCAACTGGAAACTCTTCCTTATGATAAGCCTCGTCTAGAATATCCCAAAAAAGCTCTTCACCACGCTCGCGATTATACCAAATCTCTTCACGGTCAAATCCGCGATCTTCGATATCAAGATAACTGACGAAAAATTTCAAAGTGTAATCATTGACGCGCTCGATTTCCATTCTTCTCTCTCCCTTCCTTTGAGTTGGTAAGTTAAGGGCAAATTCTCATTGTCTTCGACTCCTGCCATAGATCATCATCTATATAAAGGGGGGCAGACAACTGGATCACTATAACACCCTTTTGCTCACACATGCTTATAGCTCTATTGTATGATAAATTCCTGACAAATGAAATAAAAAACACCAGATAATTAAAATTCCATACCTGTCACATGTATGCAAACGAAACAAAGACCATCTTCGATTTCAGCGGGTTTAATTAATCCCATTATATGAAGTATGTCCTATTTCATGATAGAAGAAAACACAGAGATGCGCATCCCCACAAGCTCATATGCTCTTTTTTTAAAGGTATATTATGGACAAGTGTGCATATGATTTCCTAGAAAGGAGCTCTCTATATGGAATTTTCAGCAGAAACGACCATTGCCATTCTCAATATTATTTTAATTGATGTCATACTGGGGGGAGATAATGCAGTTGTCATCGCTCTTGCCTGCCGAAAGCTTCCACCCGAGCGAAGAAACCAGGCGATATTTATCGGAACAGGTCTGGCTATTATCCTTCGCGTCCTATTAACAGCCATGATGCTATCGCTTTTACAAATTCCATACTTACTACTTTGCGGGGGACTCTTATTAGTATTCATTGCCTATAAGCTCATCGCTGATAAGGACGAAGATATTCATATCAAATCAGGCACAACGCTCTTTACTGCTATTCGCACGATAGTCATCGCTGATTTGGTCATGGGACTCGATAATATTTTAGGCATTGCGGGCGCTTCTAACGGAAACCTTGTCTTAATTATCATCGGCCTTTGCTTCTCTGTTCCAATCATCATTTGGGGAAGCAAAGTTATTCTCACCGCCATCGACCATTTACCTGGATTGATTTATCTTGGTGGTGGTGTGCTTAGCTATACAGCAGCAACCATGATTATCAACGATCCAATGATTCATTCCCTTTTTATCAATCACCCCAACTATAAACTATTCCTAACTACACTTATTATTTCGATCGTTTTATTTGCTGGATGGCTAAAAAATAATCTGTTCAAAGAAAATTATGATTAACAAAAAGAAAAAAACACCCCCACTAATAAAGGTGCTTTTCTCTTTTTAATTGACCATTTTTTGTGCTTCTCGAAGCTGAAACGTACGAACCTTCCTAGGTAAAAAGCGACGAATCTCATCATCGTTATAACCGACTTGCAGACGTTTCTCATCAATTAGAATCGGCCTTCTGAGCAATCCTGGATTGTTTTGAATCAATTCATACAGATGCTGCAAAGGCATCGTGTCCAATTGAACATTGAGCTCTTGAAAGGCTTTTGAACGTGTGGAAATGATCTCATCAGTTCCATCCTCAGTCATTTTCAACACGTCCTTAACCTCTTCTATGCTCAATGGCTCAGAGAAGATATTGCGTTCAATAAAAGCAATGTCATGCTCTTGTAACCACGCCTTTGCCTTACGACAAGACGTACAGCTTGGCGATGTATATAAAGTGACCATTTTAAAACCTCCTTAAAGGATTAAGGCACTTATTATAAAATCCTCTATTATTATTATATTATAATATTTCTAATTTGGCTAGTGCTTAAATTCTACTAATCTTCTACCTAATCTATTGTTAACTCCATTATACCCCACTCAAAGCCTTTAAAACATTAATTTAAAAATTTTTACACATCTATGATTTTCCACCCTTTTATTTCCAAACAAAAAAATAGCTAAGTGATTATCAATTAGAAAAAAGCGCAATCATTCAAGAAAATCCTCTTCAAAGCCTTACAGTCATTTGGATTCTGAAACGATTTTTCACAAGTGCCTATACCCTACCTGTAAAAATTACCTCGTTCACGATGACAAACTACCCCCTATAGTGTCAACCACATGTTTTGCACATCACCCACGCCTATACATAAAAAAAGAGACCAAATGTGAGAACTGGCACTCTTAAGCAATCATTTTAGAATTTGTGGAGGTTGGAGACTGTTTTTCTTTAGGCTGCCAACTGCCCAGACGCTCTTTAAGCCATTTTTTCAGCGCATCACGACGCTTCTTCTTCACATATACTTTCAACTTCATTCCTCACCCACTCCCTTTAATATCTCACTCGCAGGTAGTATATAGGGACTTGTTCATTTAACATGTTTTTTTAAAAACACTCTACTCCTTCTTACCGCGTTGGCATTCTTATTCAAATATAGCGTTGTGCTTATTCTCATCTATTGTCACTATCTTATCAATCTATTCATATCTCTGTATCCTATTCCCATTTATTATATGAAAATGGGATTGATTTATACACATCTATACACCCAATTATTCATAAAAAAACCATTCAAAACTTTAACAATTTATATAAAGGTTCAGTCATACTAAGTTTATACACATTGCAGTAATTTGTCAATTCCACTAAAAAATCTTCAGTCTATGGTAAAATACATGCAAAAGGTTTTCGTACAAAACAGGCATTGACTTCCAATACATTTTAAATGTACGAATCCTTTACACAAGTCGTCTAATCAAGCTTTATTGCTCAGTCGTCTCTGAATTTTATAGCACAAAAGAAAGGATGTATCACTTGCTTCAAAAATTTACTATGGGATGCATCATTGTATTATTACTTATCATTGGTGTCCAGTACAAGACTCAAGCTATTCCCTCCTGGCTCTTGCAAATCATCCTCTGGATAACGATTATCACCTTCATCTATTATATTTACAATAAAAAAAGAAACAACAGACCATAAAACTGGCTTTTTGAATCGAACAGTTAAGGCTATGCTTCTTTATCTCTAAATTCAATTTAAAGAGAGAACCCTATGGGCTCTCTCTTTTTAAATAGATTTTTGTTTAAAATTGTGATTATATTCTTCGTCATAAACATGACAAGCAACCCAATGATCCTCTCCTGCTTCTATCCATCTTGGTACAACATTTGCACAAACCTCTGTGGCAAGAGGACAACGCGTTCTAAAACGACACCCGCTTGGGGGATGAACCGGGCTTGGCACATCCCCTTTTAAAATGATGCGCTCACGATTGCGTTCAAAATTAGGATCCGGAACAGGTATTGCTGATAAAAGAGCTTGGGTATAGGGATGAAGCGGATTACCATAAAGCTCCTCACTTTCAGCAACCTCAGCCATCTTCCCAAGATACATGACACCAACGCGATCACTGATATGTTTCACCATCGATAAATCATGGGCAATGAACAAATAAGTGAGCCCACGTTCTCTTTGCAATTTTTGCATGAGATTAACAACCTGTGCTTGGATAGAAACATCCAAAGCTGAAATGGGTTCATCAGCAATGATAAATTCAGGGTCAACTGCAAGAGCACGCGCAATGCCAATACGCTGCCTTTGACCACCACTGAACTCATGAGCATAGCGCGACGCATGCTGCTGACTCAAGCCAACGGTTTCCAATAATTCTATCACCTTTTCTTCACGCTCTCGCTTATTTCTAGCAAGATTATGAATATCAATGCCTTCTGCAATGATATCTTCGACTGCCATGCGAGGGTTTAAAGACGCATAGGGATCTTGGAAGATCATTTGCATTTTGCGATTTAACGCCTTTAGCTGTTTAGATGATTTTTTACCATGAACATTTTCACCATCGAAGATCACTTCTCCGTCCGTAGCGTCGTATAAGCGATTCAACGTTCGTCCTGTTGTTGATTTCCCACATCCAGATTCACCAACCAGGCCAAAGGTTTCCCCTCTATATATATGAAAGCTTACACCATCGACAGCTTGAAGTGTAGCTTTACCATCAACTTTAAAATGTTTCTTTAAATTTTTTACCTCAATAAGCTTTTCCTGCTCAACTGCCTTAACCATTATTCATGATCACCCCCAATTTGAATCTCCTCTGGTGGTTCAACCTTCGGTGCTCGTTCATCCTGTAACCAACAAGCTATTTGATGCGTGTCTGACACTGCACTATAATCAGGCATAACCTCTGTGCATACCTTCATAACATGAGGACAACGCGCCGCAAAAGGACAACCCTTCGGAGGATTAGATAAATCAGGAGGTGTTCCCGGAATAGCAAATAATTCACTATTTTTTGAGTTTACTCGTGGCATAGATGATAATAAGCCCCAAGTATAGGGATGTTTTGGTTCATAGAAAATTTCATCTACTGTCCCTGTTTCAATAATTTTACCACCGTACATGACCGCAACACGCTGTGCCATATTAGCCACAACTCCTAGATCATGCGTAATTAATATAATGGAAGTATTTGTCTTTTTTTGCAAATCTTTCATCAAATCTAAAATTTGCGCCTGAATGGTAACATCTAAAGCCGTTGTAGGCTCATCTGCAATCAAGACATGAGGATTACATGCGAGCGCTATTGCGATGATAACCCTTTGCCTCATTCCACCTGAAAACTGATGTGGATATTGCTTGATACGCTCTTCTGGATTGGGAATACCAACAAGACCAAGCAATTCAATCGCCCGATTTTTAGCATCAGCTCTACTGACATTTTGATGACGTCTAATCACTTCCATGATCTGCTTTCCAATGGTCATCGTCGGATTTAACGAGGTCATTGGATCTTGAAAGATCATCGAAATTTCAGAACCCCTGAGCCTTTGCATTTGTTTATCAGATAGCTTTGTCAAGTCTCTTTCGTTAAATAAAACCCCACCACTTTTAACACGCCCGGCTGGCTTTGGTAAAAGACCCATAATCGCTCTTGTTGTCACTGATTTACCAGAACCTGACTCGCCAACAATCGCTAAAGCTTCACCTTTTTGTAGAGTTAAATTTACTCCTCTTACCGCTTTAACTTCGCCGCGATGGGTTTCAAAAGAGACATGTAAATCATTCACCTCTAAAATGTTTTCCATGTTCTACCACCCCTACTGTCTCAATTTAGGATCAAAGGCATCGCGTAACCCATCACCAAGAATATTAAAGCAGATTAAAAGCAGACTAATAACAATTCCTGGAAAAACAACCTGATACGGATGGATTTGCAATACACCAAATCCTCTATTAATAAGTGAACCAAGAGAAGCCACTGGATCCTTAATACCCAAACCAATAAAACTAAGGAAGGCTTCAAAGAAAATTGCACTCGGAATGGTGAACATTGTATTAATGATGATTTGTCCAAGCGTGTTTGGCAATAAATGCCTGCTAATAATACGCGTATGAGAAGCTCCCAATGTTCTTGATGCAAGCACATATTCTTCTGATTTTAATCTCAGCATTTGAGCCCGGACTATCCTCGACATATTCACCCAACCCGTGAGAGCAATCGCTACGATAATGGATATCAGCCCAGGTCGCAGGATTAAAATCATCAGGATGATGATAACCAGGTTTGGAATACCGAGGATAACCTCGACGATTCTTTGTAATATATTATCAACTTTTCCTCCAAAATACGCTGAGATTCCACCGTAAGCAACACCGATGATCAGATCAACCGCAGCAGCAACAACAGCTATAAAGAGTGAAATCTGTGTTCCCTTCCACGTTCTCGTCCACAGATCACGACCTAAATCATCTGTTCCAAACCAAAAATCAGCTTTGGCATGCTGTGTTTTATAAAGATTCACATTGTTTTCAAAACCATCAAAAGGTAACCAATGAATCTTATCCAATCCTGGAATTTTTGCCGATAGATTTTGTCGAGTAACATTTTGATCATCAATGCCATATTTATTCATCATTGGACCAATTAAAGCCAATGCAACAATAACCAATAGAATAATAGCAGAAATAACGGCCGCTTTATTTCTCACAAGCCTCTGGAAAGAATCCTTCAAAAAACTCGTACTTTTTCCTGCAATAACTTCACTCTCGTTGCTATCCATAACAGCGGGCTCAAACATGTCCTGTGTTATTTCATTGTTTTTGTTTAATAGCGTCATAGATTACCTTCCCCCAGCCAACCGAATTCTTGGATCAATCACACCATACAGAATATCAACAATAAAGATCATGACGATCAGCAAAGCGCTGTAAAGCTCTGTCGTTCCCATGATCATTGGGTAATCATTGGTTACAATGGAATCCACAAATTGCGAGCCAATGCCTGGAATGGCAAAGATGTTTTCGATAACAAGAGACCCTGTTACAATCGCGGCTGTCAATGGACCCAAAATGGTGATAACTGGAATTAAGGCATTGCGTACGGAATGCTTGAAAACAACACTAAATGAACTAATACCCTTTGCCCTTGCTGTCGTAATATAATCCTGATTGACCACCTCAACCAATTCCGTTCGCATAAAACGTGCTACATTAGCGACGACTCCAACCGCTAAGGCAACCACCGGCATGATATGGTATTCGAATCCCTTCCAATAGGCTATAGGTAAAATATGCCATTTTACACCAAATACATATTGCATGAATACGGCTAGTACAAATGAAGGAATAGATATACCAAGAACTGAAATAAACGTGGCTCCGTAATCCAATGCCGTTCCTCTACGAAGACCCGCAATAATACCAAGTAAAATTCCAAAAATTGCACCAACAATGATTGCCTCAATGCCTAAATCAAATGAAATTGGCGCTTTTTCACCCAAAATGCTCGATACAGGACGCATTCCAAATTGAAAAGAACCCCCTAAATTACCGTGAAGCGCATTGCCAACATAATGGATATATTGGACAGGAATCGGCTGATCGAGCCCATAAAAATGTTTCAATTGTGCCAATTGCTCAGGGCTAAGATGATTTTGATTCTTAAACGGAGTCCCAGGCATTAATTGCATGGTAAGAAAGGTAAACGTTATGACTACTAAAAATGTAATAATCATATACACAATTCTTTTCATGATGTATCTAACCAATTCGACACCCCCCCATAGTTAACGATTAGTATTATTGTCTTGTTTTCTGACCGTTCTGTCAAGATAATAGAGCAGAATAACGCTATATATATTTAAAGAGAAAGGGTAAATGTCGTGACGACATTTACCCTCCTGCCACACTTCTTCCTTTCACTTCATACTTTTCTATTAATGTTTTGAGATCGATACACCTGTAAAGTCCACGTCAGGACCATATAATGGACGACTTAAGCCGTGAACATAGGGCTTTTGCGCAGATGTTCGCCCTTGTTGATACAAAGGGACAATAGGATATTGTGACATCATTTCTTTTTCAGCATCTTTCATCGCCTGCCAACGCTTCGCAACGTCGCCAGTCTCATTATTAGCTTGAGCGATCAACGCATCATACTGCTTATCCGACCAACCCGTTGTGTTTTGCGGATTATCTGTTGTCCATATATCTTGGTAAGTCATCGGATCACGGTAGTCAGGAGACCATCCACTAAAGGCAAGATCATATTGACTGGCCTGATTCAGCTTAAGATAGTTTTCCCAAGGCTGTTCGTTAATGGTCACCTTCACACCCGGTAAGTTTTTGCTAATTTGGTTAGCGATAAACTCATCTGTCGCTTTATACGTAGAATCATTAGGACTCAATAGAGTGAGTGTTTCACTAGTAACCCCTAGCTCTTTTTTAGCTTGATTCCAATATTTCTTCGCATCGCTCGCTCCACCGGCAGGATACCCATCAGGAGTATCAGCGCGGAAATCCTTGCCATCAGGACCCGGCACAAAGTCCTTTGGTACGACATAGTTCGATGGAATGGAACCGTCTTTCAATAAGATATTAGTGAAGTCTTTTCTATTGATCGCTGCATTAAGAGCTTTGCGCAGATTAAGATTTTTGAGGTCCTTATTCTTATTTTCGCCAATATACAAGAATTCCATATTAGCCATTAAATTCTCATGCACTTGGTCAGCATTCTTCGCTTTTTCTTGATCAATGAAGTCTCCGGTAAGAGCCACGGTATCCGCTTTTCCTGTATCATACAGGTTAATAGCTGTGGCAAGCTCTTTGACAACATTGACATTAACTTGATTAACCTTAATGCTCTTAGCGTTCCAATAGCTCGGGTTTTTCTCTAGTGTATAGCTGGATCCTTGATCCCAGCTTGCCAATTTAAAAGGACCGTCCGCCATGATACTGTCAGCGGTAGAGCCATATTTATCACCGTATTTCTCGATGATGTCTTGGCGTTGTGGGTAAAATTCACTTTGTGAAAACAGACTTAAAGCATATTCTGGAGCTGGTTTATCAAAGTCAACCTCCAGCGTTTTGTCATCAATCGCCTTAATGCCTAATTGATCGACTTTGCCGTACATGGGACTCTTTGCATCTTGAATTTGTGCGGCATTCTTAATGCCGACCGAAGCATAGGTGAAATTATATAATGGTTTAGATTTTGGATCATTTTCATGTTGCCAACCATAGACAAATTGTTGAGCAGTGATCTGCTTCCCATCTGCCCATTTAGCATCGCGCAACGTAAACGTATATACCTTTTTATCAGCGCTTATCTTTGGTGGCCCTGTCGCCAAATCATATTCAACTTTATTATTATGCATGCGTGTTAATCCAGCCTGCACCTGTTCCAACGTACTATTGGAGTATAGATCTGTTATTTGTGTATAATCCAAGGTTGGAACATCATTAACCGTTACAACATTTAACACCTGCTTGGCGGCAAGTTTACCAGAACCCGAACCTGTCGAGCTGCTATTCTGTGACCCCCCACTACCACATGCACTTAAGATAAGAGCAAAGGCAATCAACGCAGTTGCCAAGAACGACCACTTGGCTTTTCTCTTCATATAGAATGACCTCCCTGTTATTCATTATCCGATCTAGAATAAACGATGATTTCTAATCTTTCAGACAATGATAAATCATCGATAAAGATATTATACAAGTTTAGAAGGATTGTTGTATAGCTTTTTTTTAAATATTTGACTTATAAATCTTTTAACGGTACCTCATTTATTTTAAAAATAAGACTTTTTTCCTAGTATTATTCTCACTTATTTGTATACTGCATAACCTGTCAAGACGTATCAATTACTGGCATTATCACATCCATGCTCGGTTAGACAATTGTTACTAAATAACGGTTCATGTTAAAATAAGAGCGAAAAGGAGCGAAGCATGTGACTATATTAAAAAATACATCTTTTTGGATTTTAGGAGTGGCAGTTCTTTTTTTTATCATCTATATGTTTAGCAATAGTTTAACCTTTCTCACACTGATTAATGGATTGGCTATCGTTGGCATTGTTTATCTACTGATTGGATTGATTTTACTGGTGTTCTACGGGGGATTTTTTAATATTTTTGGAGCAAGCTTTAAGCGGTTTTTTAAGTCCACCGCCCAAAGAAAAGTTGATGAACTCAATCAAAGCGAGGAAGAAGTCTATTACAATCGGCACGCTAAACCCCTCACTGAGTTTGACCCCAGTGGTAAGGCGTTGCCAAAATGGACAAAATTGATCATCCTTTATGGCGCTATCTTCTTTATCATTTCCCTGATCTTATCTTTTTTTTATTAAATTCCTTGGGAGCGCAAAAGCTTCGCTCCCGGTTCAACACAAGCTATTTCACTTTCTCCGTGTTTTCCAATTCCCATACCTTTTCAAAACGAGGCTGCCCTTTAATCATGCGCTCACAAAAATCAAGATGCTTTTGTGACCACCCCTTCTTTATCCCGTCGAATAATTTCTCCCACACTTCGTCAAAAAGCATGATACGACTTTCATGATATTGCTTAGGAAACCATTCCGTATACCAATAACGCATCTCCTGTATGTTACCAACTGAGCGCAGTTGATCTAAGACCGTAAACAAAATTTGCTTTAAATGCCGTTCCTTACGCGTGAGACCACTCATCCATTCCGGGTGTGGAGATAAGATATGGTAGTTCTTTGTTTCTTCATCCTCTACAATAGGATAGATGAAGCAGTTCATTTCTGCAGCTTTTTCAAGCACATGTTTTTCTTGGCGAGGAATAAGACGGCTTTTACGAATAGGCACACCGTATCCCAACGTATCAACAACAATATGACGATAACCATCTGTTGCAATGAAGCAATATTCGATGACTTCTCTTTGACCATTCTTCCTTATGTAACTTTTATTTTTTACATCTTCCAACAATGAATCTGGAAGCTCCCGAAGATCATTCTCAATAGAGTCAAATAACGCCTTCTCTACTTTAAGTAACAGAACCTGGTCAAGCAATTCTATAAAATCATGCTTGCGCCATTCATGAAATTCACAGACATTATAGCCATTTTCTTCTCCTTCAAACCAATTCACCCATACATCACCAATGAGCTCCATGATCATCGTCCCTCACTTTTTATTATTTTTACATCAGTATGGGCATGTATAGATCAATTTATTCTCACGACAACAAACTTTTAACTTAGCTGGATACATTTCCTCTACCATTTAGATGAAGGAAAATAAATACTTAACCACATCATCACAAGCCCAAAAAAGAATAAGTAGGTTTCTATTCGCTCTGACATAAAATGCAAATAGTCGTAAAAGCCTTCTCCTGTAGCCATCAGATTTAAAAAAGCAAGCATTGTCACACCGCCGATAACCGCCAATCCAAAGCCAAGCAATAGAAAAAAAACTCGAACTAACATTGGCTCACATTCCCTTCCACGCTTCGTATCAAGCCTGTCCTATTAAATCTATATGCCAGGAAGCGTCCAATATTAGAAAAAGTTGATCCTTTCTCACGGTTAAGAGTCTCTTTCGTACGCATAGACACATTTCTAGTCAAGCAACCAAGCATTTCCATGTAACAAAATCCCTAAAAAATGCTAATTCTATAGGGAAATTTTTCATTTACTCACTATATTTTTTAAATATTAATGATACGTTATGTCCACCAAAACCCAAGGAATTGCTCATCACATAATCAATTTTTGCTTGGCGGGATTTATTTGGTACAATGTCAAGATCGCATGCTTCATCAAATGTTTCATAATGTAACGTAGGAGGCAAAATACCTTTGTTCATAGTAAGAATAGAAAAAATAGCTTCAACTCCACCAGATGCACCCAATAGATGCCCAGTGGAAGACTTTGTAGAACTCATCGCAAGTTTGTATGCATGATCCCTGAAAACCGTCTTAACCGCAAGCGTTTCATTGGAATCATTTATAGTTGTGCTTGTCCCATGTGCATTGATATATTGAATAGCTTCCGGAGAAATCTCAGCATCACTAAGCGCCTGTTTCATGGCTCTAGCAGCCCCAGTGCCACCCGGCTCAATAGCCGTCATGTGATAGGCATCTCCAGTTGCACCATAGCCGATAATTTCTGCATAGATTCTTGCACCTCGACGCTGGGCTGACTCAAGAGATTCCAAGATAACAACACCAGATCCTTCTCCCATGACAAAACCATCTCGATTCTTATCAAACGGTCGTGAAGCTGTCTCAGGATCTGGATTAAAGGAAAGAGCCTTAGCAGAGCTAAAACCAGCAAAAGCCATTGGAACAAGTACCGCCTCTGCTCCTCCAGCTATGATGACGTCATTATCTCCACGAGCGATAACCTTAAAGGCATCCCCAATACAATTCGCACCTGTAGAGCAAGCCGTAACCGTACAAGAATTGATCCCCTTTGCTCCAAGGTGGATCGATACCTGCCCTGCACCCATATCCGGAATCATCATTGGCACAAAAAAGGGACTCACACGATGGTACCCCTTTTCTAAAGCTATCTTATGCTGCTTTTCAAAGGTTTCCATCCCACCAATTCCCGATCCAATCCAAACGCCTACACGATGTTCATTTTCTTCATTGATCTTAAGATCAGCGTCTTCTACAGCCATTTTTGCCGCAGCAAGCGCCAATTGTGCAAACCGATCCATCTTACGAGCGTCCTTTTTCGACATGAATTGCATGGGATCAAAATCTTTAATCTCTCCAGCTACTTTCGCTGGAAACAGCTCAGCATCAACACGCGTTAATTTGCTGACACCATTTTTTCCTGCAATTAAATTTCCCCAAGTTGTTTCTATATCATTACCTAGTGGTGTCACCGCTCCAAAACCCGTGACGACAACACGACGTTCCATAAAACCTTCTCCTTTCTTATTCACCTCATATGGCAATAACATCCTATGTGAGTACCCCACCAAATCTAGCACATATGATAATTCATCTTTCTTCTATAGAATCTGACAACATTTAAAAAATAAAAATACTTGAAATATAACCGTATTTATGAACAATTTTCATCATCTTATTCTATTAGAAGCTTCAATTTCTGGAGTGAAACACCCCACACACAGACATTAAGCTCTATGAGAAACCAATAAATGGATCTCTTATTTTTTAAACTCACTTTTTCTGAAACAAATCCACCCATTTTAGTATCTCGTACCTATTTTATCATAATGTATGAATCGTCTTGATACAACTTCTTTGTTTCAGAAACACTCCTCGTGGAGCCGTTCCAATCCCTTATCAAATCATACAACTATCAAATCATACAACAGTATGTTGATTTTGCCAATGAATGATTTTAGGGAGTATTTTTCTCTTGCTAAGCCCTCAATATCCCACACCATCTACACTAATATCCACAAAGTTTCAACCCAGCTAGAGCGAAATAAATAGAAAAAAAGGTCTATTACCCATTTCATGATACTGCTTAACACTTCTCACTCTTTTGTTTCATATGCTATCACTATGAGTCTTTGCATAAGGGGGAATAAGTGATGGTTCAGCCTAACAATAGTCATCAGCAACAGCCTCCCTTTCATCCAATATGGGGTCCCGTGCATCCTGATCCTTTTTCTATCATGCCATCCAATGGAGAACAACACTCTGCTAATAATCAAACTCAAAATAACGCGCCACAGTTCATGCAAGGTTTTTTTGATCAGAATGGAAATTGGGACTTTGATAAGATGATGAGCGGAGCTGATAAAGTAGTTAAAATCATCAATCAAACTCAACCGATGATTAAACAACTTAGTCCACTCTTTAACCTATTTAAAAAATAAAATCGGGATAAAATCCAGTCATTGGAAAGAGTGGTACTTGCCAATACATATTGGCAGGTCCACTCTTTTTTCGATGCACAGGACGTACCCGTGGAAAGCGAGCATTCTGTAGCGGACATTCACAACATTTAAATAGGCAAGAGCAAAGGAAACAAGACTCCTGTGAGAACAGCACGGGATCCGAAGATCCACTTGGGGAAGCCTATTATTAAGGAACTTCGACTAAACCCGATACATCCGTGTATCAACGTCGAAGCTAACACATCCTGTGTGTCGAAGGAACTTCGACTAAACCCAATACATCCGTGTATCAACGTCGAAGCTAACACATCCTGTGTGTCGAAGGAACTTCGA